>Ga0172381_10002949_pt1 | contig 18332 bp, 15 predicted proteins | sample Leawel6488metaG_FD_119754 | JGI IMG/M metagenome (GOLD analysis project Ga0172381, IMG submission 119754) | Leachate microbial communities from a municipal landfill in Southern Ontario, Canada - Leachate well 64-88 metaG | ecosystem: Engineered > Solid waste > Landfill > Unclassified | place...
AGTTTCGTTGTTGAGGCCGGGACGAACATTTCATTGGCATTATTCGCGTACAGGGTCTGGCCGGTCGACGGGCCGACAACAACGAGACCCCAGCTCGCGTGGGCGTACTGGGGAGCCGAAGTGATCGCCGTTACCTCATTCTCAAATGCGGAAGGACTGGTCGTTGTCTGGCTGGGAGTACCAGAGCATCCTGCCGCAGCAATGAACAGGACGAGCAGGATCCCGATGGACATGCCGGTCAGGTACCGGCGGTGCAGGTCTGGAGACATGATATCAGACACTATCTCTCCCCCATATGTCATAAATTATATGAAATGATTTTATGCCCTTTCCGTTGAGAGAATGCCGTTCCTACGAATAATTGCGCTTTTTTGCAAGGATAAACCGATTATTTTATCATTATTTAATTGAATGATCAGATGTTTATCATGGTCCGGAAAAGCACATTTCTTTTCATCGTTATCGTTATCGCACTCCTCCTTGCTGCAGGGTGCACACAGTCCCCGCAGGCACCATCAGGACAACAACAAGCCACGGCGGTCCCGAGCGCAACAACCCCCCCTGTCAGCATGACCGTCCCGTTCGGGCCCATACCGGTCGAGAGTACGGATGGGATCAACATTGCCTACGAGCTCGAGTTCAGCGGCATGGAGAACATGTCCTTTGTGCCGGAGAACGTCGAAGTCCTCGACGCAGCCACCGGCAAGGTCCTCTACACGCCGGGCACAGCGGTACTTGCCCAGACCACCCGCCGCGCTTCCAGCCCCCTGCCGACCGCAGCCGAAATGCAGGACGGTACACCAAAGTTTTCCAAACCCCGGATCACCATCTGGTTCAAGGTGGCACCGGATTCCGTGCCGGACCGGCTCACGCACCGGGTCGCCATGAACCGGACCGCTGACGGGCTTACCCCGCTCGTGGTCACCGGTGGCGATGTCACGGTCAGAAAAGATCTCAGACCGGTCGTTGTCGGATCCCCGGTCAGGGGTCCGGGCTGGGCAATCATGGAGACGACCTCGCCTGTGGTCCACCACGTCACCTCCCAGATCACCATGTTCAACGTGACCCGGGTCCCCCAGCGATACGCGCAGGATTTCCTCTACCTTGACCCGGCAACCGGGATGGCGTTCTCCGGTGATATGGAGCACGCCAGTAATTTCTACGGGCTTGGAAAAGAACTCTACGCGGTGGGTAATGGGACTGTTGTCTATGCCAGGGACGGTGTCCCGGACATCGAGATCACCTCGCAGAAACCCGCTCCCACGATCGACACCGCGCTCGGGAACGGCGTGGTCATTGATCTCGGGAACAAAAAATTCGCCTGCTATGGACACATGGTCAACGGGTCGGTCCGGGTGAAAGTGGGTGATATCGTAACCGAAGGCCAGGTAATCGGCCTGATGGGCAACACCGGCAACTCCGATGCCCCGCACCTCCACTTCCAGGTCATCACGGACAACCCGGCGGTCCTGGGAGGCGAGGGTTACCCGATCGTCTACCGCTCGTTCAACGTGACCGGGCGGTTTGACGAGGAGAGCATAACCGGCACGTTCTTCAATGAGTCAGTCGTCCAGCAGAACCGGCTCATGGAGAACGACGTTGTGGTCAGCTTTCCCTAATCTTTTTTTCTTCTCATCCGTGCATTGCGGGATGCAAAAGAAGTTGTTTTTTAGATTCCAGCAGGATTATTCTAAAAAAACCGGATACAAATTTATTACCGTGTCGTTTTTTTTTTAAATTTCTTCAGGCATACGTTCATGCACTTTTACGTTCCCCATAAAAAAAACATCTGTCAGACATCTCTCTTTTTAGCCGAGGAATGTCCGTATGATCTCTTCCGGCAGCGTGGTCTTTGTCACGACCTCCTTAACGGTCATCCCTTCCCGGATCAGCCGGCGAACAAGCGCGTCCATAGGTTCTCCGATCTCGATGACAAAGTTGTCCGGGTCACAGAAGCGGAAGACCCGCTGACCCCAGGGTTGTTCGCGGATTTCATGGACGATCACCGCACCATACGACCGGACTGATGTGAATGCCTCGTCGATTTTCTCTGATTCGAAATAGATCTCGACATCGTTGCCTTTCTCCGGTTTTACCGATTTACCATGGATCACGTTCAGGGCATAGTCCTGCTGCCAGAGCGCAAGGCCGCTTTTGTATCCCACATTCAGCCCGTGGTCCATGGCAACTTCCTGCCCAAGCACGGTCTCGTAAAATTTTCGTGATGTTTCCATGTCCTTTACCATGAGGACAAATGCCGTAAGCCGGTAATCTGTTGTCATATTACCCGGAGCATAGGGCCGGGGTGGAAAATAAAGAGAACGGACGCGGCGTGAAAATAAAAAAAGATATTTTTTACCCGTGAACTCTTCAACCCCGGCCTGATAGTGCTCTCCATGATTTCGTGGCGGGTGATAACTCAACTCACGAAAGAGGAAAGGATCCCCCCTGCTCTGGGGTGAGCCGGATACTGTCGCACCAGATAACGTAGCAGGACACGTACGTCTCCTGGAACGTGAACGGGCTCGGGACTTCAACAGAGCGGATAAACCATATCAGCAGTAAAATTATCGGGTATCGGAAATGAGTCTCCCCGGCCACCTTATTTCCGGGTTTTTCTCCGTTCCCGGATATAGATGATCTTCCCGACATTGTCCTTTGACTGCCGTTCGTCAACCTCGAACAGGTCCAGGGAGCGTATGAGGTCAAAAAATTTATTGAACCCATAATTCCGCGAGTCAAATTCCGGGCTTTTCTTCTGGATGTTGTTCCCGACAAGGCCAAGTTCGGCCCAGCCCTGGTCATCCGATGAATCCTCAACACTGTTCTTCAACAGCTTAAGGAATTTCTGGTCCTTTTTGGTGTCCTTGAATACGGAAAGGTTCGGGGAAACCGGAATGCTTGCCCCCACAGATTCCGTGGGCCGGAGGATCTCCGTGTAGATGAACTTGTCACAGGCGTCGACGAATGCCTTGGGGGTCTTGTTCCCCTCACCAAAGCCGTACACCATCAGGCCGGACTCCCGGATCCTTGACGCCAGCCGGGTGAAATCGCTGTCGCTCGATACCAGGCAGAAGCCGTCCAGGTTGCCGGTGTGGAGCAGGTCCATGGCGTCGATGATCAGCGCACTGTCGGTTGCATTCTTTTTGGTGGTATAGTTGAACTGCTGGATCGGGACAATCGAATGGGAGAGGAGGACATCTTTCCACGGCAGGAGCTGGGGGGTTGTCCAGTTGCCATAGATCCTCTTCACGGACGCAACGCCGTATTTCGCAACCTCGTCAAGCAGGTTTTTGATGATGCTTGCCTGGGCATTGTCCGCATCAATCAGCACCGCCAGTCGTTTCTGGCGTTCCATCGGGGGAGAATTATATTCCATTAGTTCAACGTTCCTTTTTTTAGGATTTAATCTTGAGTATTGATCCGGGTTACGGCTGTTAGACGGGTGGAGCTCTGGCGGGGGACTCCTGTGAATGGGGTTAATGAAATCCCGCCGTGAACAAGGGATTTGCAGAACCTGCGGATTCCCGGGCTGCCGGACCCGTGTGGGGAAACGCGAAAGGTACCCCGTGAGAAATCGTATGCCGATCACCGTTTAGTTCCTTTTGCGGGCGAATGAGTTCATCCCTCAGGGGACATGTCCGCATATGGCCCGGAAGACCCGTTTTCCGGAACGTCATTCCCGCATATTTTTTTACCAGCGTACGTCCCAGATATGAACAATGCATGAACTGGCAACCGTCTGGACCGACCGGAACGGGCGGATATGGATTGGCGCAACAGCGCTCTTTTACGTGCTCGTCCTCATCCCGTTCAATGATCCCGGCATCGATATCTTCGGTATCTCGCTGCGGCCGGCCGCGTTCATGCTGGTCACGTTCGGGATCCTCTTTGGCCCTGCCGGGGCATGGGGCATCGGGATAGGAAACATTGTCGGCGATTTCTTTGGCGGCTCGTGGTCAGCGATGAGCATCTTCGGGTTTCTCATCAATGTCCTCATTCCCTATCTCTCCTATCGCATCTTTCACCATCTGATGCGGGGGCAGTCGATCCGCAGGGATTTTCGTACATTCGCCTGTTTCCTTGCCGTGAGCCTTGTCGTGATCACCTCCTGCATGGTGCTGCTTGCCGCGTGCGGCACCCTGTTCTTTGACCGGCCTTTCCTCGCCAAGGTCACCGGTTACGTGGGCAACAACCTCTTCTGGGCGATGGTTGTCGGGCCGGCGTTCTTCTGGCTGGTGGTCGATGCAGCACTCCGTAACAACCTGGTGTACGGCCACGAATGGGCGATGAGGGATGAGACCACCGGCGGCCACTTTCATCCCCGATAACGGGCTCTCGTCAATACGTCCCTGCCGTTTTGCGCTGGTCGGTAATATCCTGGTTTACGCCGTAAACCCGGACAATGTTCCCTTCGGCATCATAGTTTCCTTTGGTCCGCACGGAGATGACCCGCACCGCCCCATCCCTGCGCACGATCCGGTGCTCGATAAAAAGCGTGTAGTCCTGGGAGTCTCTCCGGACTTTCCGTACCTCTTCAAAAACCCGGGGCTGGTCTTCCGGGTGAACAAATTCCCGGATATAGGTGTCATAGGACACTTGGTAACCCCCTTCCCGCTCGGCGGTTGTACCATAGAGGGAATAGAACCGGTCATTGAAGGTGAATATATTCGTCCGGCCGTCACGTTCCCAGGTTGCCATATGCGCAATGTCCAGTGCTTTTTCAAGGAGGTGCTTGTTCTCCCGGAGTTCGGTCTCCATCGTCTTTCGCTGGGTGATGTCTTCAATACTCGAAAGGGTATAGGGTCTTCCCCCCATCATTATCATGACGATGGAGAAAAGACAGGTGCGGACCTCCCCGTCGTTTCTCCGGAAACGGACTTCCCGAGCAGATACCTCCGATCCGCCACGGAGTTCCGCCTGGATCTCTTTCTGGGTATCAGCATCAACATAGAGCCCCAGGGCTTCCGGTGATTTACCGATAACTTCCGTTCGGGAATACCCGGTACTGCGCACGAAGGCATCGTTGATGTCTACAAAAGCATTGTTTGCAATATCAATGAGTGTCAGGATTGCCGGGCTGCTCTGGAAGAGCCGGGAGAACTTGGCCTCCGATTCCCGCAGGGCATCCTCCGCAATCATTCTTCTTGCCGAATCCTCATGCCGGGTCACGGCACGACGGATCTTGTGGGCCAGTTCAGCGAACTGTGCCCGGGCGTCACCCCCTTTCTGGAGGTAAAAGTCCACGCCGTTATTGATGGCCTCGATGACCACTTCCTCCCGGCCCCGCCCGGTAAACAAAATGAACGGGAGATCGCCGTACGAGCTCCGCACGGTTTTTAAGAAGGTCAGCCCGTCTTCCCCCGGCATCTGGTAATCGCAGACAATGGCGTCGTACGTCCCCCCGGCCATCAGTTCCCGTGCTGCCCCGGCAGAGGCTGCCGTGTCAACAGAGAATTCTTTGCCCTTTTCGAGAAAGATTTTTCCCAGCTTCAGCAGTTCCTCTTCATCATCCACATAGAGGATACGCGTTCTGTCGTGCATGGTAGACCTTAAGGAGATTTTCCGGCATGTGCTGTCATGCCGGAAGAGACGTGGTGCGGGTCCCGGGCAGTCCGGGCCGGGTGCAGGGGGGAAACGGGAGTCCTGCTGCGGTTTTTCCTGTGTACTTTACCGGATGTTCCAGAATACTATTGTTGCCGGTTTTTTTTATTGTATCGGTTTTTTGCCCTTTTTTATCGGATGTTGCGATAGATAATTCGCGGGATTCGTCAGTGATGCTGCGAAGTGCGGCACCGGAGATCCTTTTCATGGGTCGTTTATACTCATGCTGACAAAACCGGAATACAGTGAGAGAGAATCCATGTCAGAACCCGAGCGATCCCCGTTTGCACGCCTTGTGCTTTTCATGATGTGCCTGGCAATCGCCGGCACGGTCCTTTCCGGTGCCCATTATTATGCTGTCGACCTTCCGGCGCAGAAGAACCTGCAGGCGCCGGAGAACGCAGCATCGTCCACTCAAAAGTGCGAGACGTGTAAGAATAACTGCATAATGTGGCAGATAGAGGGGAACAGGGATATGTATAATGAATGCATGACTCAGTGCCAGACCTATCAGTGTTCCGGCTAATACCCGCTGGCGGGGGAGGGATCTCCCCGGCATGGCAGCCCCTGCTCCCCGTTCCGCTGAATGCCCCCCACCGGCCGATGGCGAGATTTCCTGAATAATCATCGATAATAATCAAAAGAGGGATGGGTTAGCCATGACCCCATCACAATCCGGACAATCCACGCTCGCCCGACTTGTCCTGTTCATGGCCTGACTGGCGATCGCTGGCAGCGTCCTTGCGGGTGCCCTTTTTTTTGCTGTCGACCTCTCGCGACAGAAGGCAGTTCCATTAAACAGCCAGAACTCTGCCGAGTGCCAGAAACTTTGCGGGACCGGTAGGAATTACTGCTGTCTCTTTTGCTTCATTAGACTGCTATCACTGCTGGACTGAATACAACGCATGTGCTGCCGCGTGTTAATTGGCAGGAGGTCAGCTTGATTTTCAAACCTGTTTAACTTTTTACAACATCGATCACGATCGGTTTTAATTTTTTTTATTTCGATCGCGAACGCGCCGGAATTTTTTCCCGCGCAATTTTTCCTGCAATTATTTGCACTGCATGACGAAGCCAGAGCTGATTTGCCCGGATAATTTCCCGGTTTTCGATCCCGTTTACGATCGGTTTTCAAAAAAAATTTTTCCGGTTTCGATCGGTTTTAAAATTTTTTCAATCCGATCATGATCGGGTTTATGTAAAGTTAGGCAAATTCTCACAAATTTTCGCGTGAAAAAAATTATTGGCGGGAAAATCCCCCCATGCGAAATATTATTTCCAGTAATGAATTTCCGATACCGGCGGCCCGTTCAGTTTCACCCTCCCCCCACCTTTCCTGTATCATCCCGGTCATCTGAGAACCGGAACCATGCAATTCCTCTGGTGCGGGTTTTACCTCTCCCATGAAGAACGACAACAGGACCCGTTCGGGAGCCCCATGCTCCTTCCCTGTGCAACGATTGAATGTGCGTTATTCCGTGAGGAGGCCCCGCTGTGCGATTATCTGGTGCGGGAGGGACCGGGCAAGAGGATCATCAAATTGATCGAGGAGGACGGAGGGTATCTCATTGCAACAAAGGGGAGTCATCGCCCATTCAAGCACCCGGAAAACCGGAAGAATTACTATTGCCGTACACCTGAACGAAGACGAAGCTCCCGTAACATAGAATAGTATCTGTAAACAAGCAGGGTTTTAGGAATGATCATACCATGCACAGGTTTCTCTTCATAATAGAAAAAGGCCTGAAAAATCTGCCGGTTCTACCTTGTCGCCAGCAAAAAATCCCTCAGGGATGTCTGGAGCCGGATAATCTTCTCATCCGGAAATTCCGGTCTCGCTTTCCCATCGATCACTGCCTGCGTCATCAGTATCAGGTTGTCGGAAGGACTCTCTGAAAAACCTGCATTAATCAGCGACTCCTTCCATTGTTCCGGAGGTATCTGGTGTGCGGTAACGGGTTTTTGGAAAATATCGGAAAAAACAATGGCAACGTCAGCTGGACTATACAGCGAGGGCCCGGTGATCTCAAGGATCTCGCTCTCCGTTTTCCGGCTGTCCATCAGGACCGATGCAATAAATCCGGCAACATCTGACGGGGCTGTCATCGGGATCTTCAGGTTTACCGGAAGAAACGATGGCAGGACACCGGTCTCTTGTGCGATCCCGGCAAACCCCAGCCAGTTGCTGTAATAATAAGCCGGGCGGATGAACACCTGCTGCACGGGAATATCCAAAAATGCGTGTTCCAGCAGGTATGACATAACGAGGTTTCCGGTCCCTGCCGGGTGCTGTGCCCCCATTGAGGAGAGCCCCACGATCTTTCTGATACCGGAATCCCGGATTGCCTCGTGGTAACTGGAAAGGAGTTTGCTCGCGTTCCCGATGACATCGTCCGATGAAGGATTTTCCGGCGTCAGCAGGAATACGGTATCGCCCTCCCTTAAGATCTCTTTGAGTGCAGCGCCATCGAACAGGTCTGCAACCCGGGTCTCGACACCGGCGTATGTCGTGGCAGCTTCCTTTTTCCGGACCACTGCGATAACGGGTTCGCCCTTCCGGCTAAGTTCCCGGACAACCTGCGAGCCGACCTGCCCGGACGCTCCAAGGATGATGTGCATGAGGCTAATGTTGATGAATGGAAATATTAGTCATTTCGGTCCGGGGGATCTGTGACGGGATATCGTATTCACGGGGATATTCCGCCATCTGCCTCTGCAGATCCGGCCGCTACCGATGGATTTCTACTGCCACTTCATTTCGCCGCAGGAAGCCGGGCGTCCACGGGGTGTCGTACCGCATCAGGAACGGCTGGTCCGCGGTAACAACGCCTTCGCTCGTTAATCCCTCAAGTAACCGTGCTGTTTCCTTTTCCACGTCTTCCGGTGGTGCATATCCCGAAAACCGGAGAACGGCGATATCACGTTCCGGTACGACCGCGATCCGTACCCTGCTGTCCGTCGGGTCGGGAGTCTCATCCCGCGTTGTCCCCGCGGGCATCACAAACGACATTGTCCCGGCATCAGAAACCACCGGGGCGGTCATGGGGATCTTCTGCGAACTGATGACCGGCGCAGTCATCGGGATCTTTTCTTTTGGCCGGTTGCTGCCGGAGATGTAGGCCAGGAGCAGGCTGAAACCCGCATTATCATCGGAGGAATCGACCGTTGCAAGTACCAGCTCAGGGTAGTGCCGGTACTCGATCCCGTCAATCTTTCCCGTCACTACGTACGGGATCGTGCCGGCAGATGACATCATGATGAACAGAGCAATGATCAGGATCGCTGCAACGGCACCGACAACAAGAAGCATTGTGCGCATACTGCCTCATGGGACGGTGCAGCTTATAAAAGGGCGTTTCCTGCCAAAAACAAAAAAAGATGTTATCCGTTTTTCAGGGCAACGATATCTTTTACCGCCACCAGTTTCCAGACAAGCGATCGCTCCTCGTTTACCAGCACATCGGGACGGTCACTTGGCCGGTGGCCGAGAGCGGTGAGTACATGGGGCGAGAGTTTTTTTGCTGCCACCATCTCAACAAACTGCTGACGGATCTTCTTTTTTGCGGCCGCGTCCTTCACCTCTTCGAGGGATCCCTGCAGGCTCACAAAGGAAAAGACGGACATGTCCGGGGCATACTCTTCAATCTCGACCGAGACCTTCGGATTTTTGGCAAAATATTCCATCTTCCTGCCGTACTTTGTGGAAAGGAAATACAGGTATTTTTTGTCAAACACGTACATGAAGGGTGCAATATAGGGATGTTCACAGGCGCCAAACGAGATCCGCGAGACATACTGCCGTTCGATCAGCGCATCGTACTCATTTTTTATCATCCGGGGGATTTTTTCAGGTCTCATATCCATTCACTCACGATAGATGCTATTGACCGTGATGCTGATAAGACTGGCGGGTTCGCTGGGAGCCTCCAATCCGGGGTACTCTTACCAAGAGTGTGGGGGCCTGGGTCGGGGCTGCCCGGCATAACAGGGGGAAGCAAGGAGAATCTGGAAATTATCCGGGTTTTTTAATAATCCACAATTGAAGGGCGGTTTTGGGGACTGGGCTTGCATTTGCGAATGGAGATTTGCTGTCGCAGATCACGCACAGTCCAAGGCACTCCACACCTCCGGATTACTCTTCCATGCGATCGCGATCCGGATCAACTCATAGTACATTTCGCATCCCGCACAACCAGAAATAATTCGCATACCGGCGTTCGTTCACCGGCCAGTAACCAAAAAAATACCTGTATATACATTGCCAAATCCGGGATTTTCCCTGCGGTTGTCATGGATATCTGATTTTTCCAGTTGGATTATGACGAAATTAACCTGTCGGATTTTACCGGTGAAAGGTTCCGTTTTACCTTCCCCTTCAGCCTCATATGAAAATCTTGCAACTTTCACATTTGTCTATTTCACTCAAGGGATAAGGGGTTGTTTAATTTTTTACACAGGGTCTGGTAGAAATTCCAGTTTTTTCTATGACTAATATGGATTTTATTCTTTTTGCCTCCAGAAAATCTGTTTAACTTTTTACTGGCAAAGGCGGCCGAAAATTTTTCAAACAAGGTTTGACTAAAAAATTTTGAGCGTGGTCCGGTTGAAAATATGCATTCAATTCCGAAACCCGAAGAATATCTCTGTGGGCGGAGTTCATGCGAAAATGTGAGTGATGGGGCCTTGGCCGGGAGCGTCTCCTCTCTCCAGTGGGCGATCCTGGGTTCCCCTCAGGGTGTGGATATCCCCTACGGGTTAGTTCCGGGTGATGTGAAAATCCGGGCATTTTATGGGCTCGGATTTCTCCCTTTTCCGGAAACAGAGGTCACAATTCTCCAAAATGAGGGCACATTTCAGGCATTTCGGGACATTTTACGTCTGATAGGGGAGGTCATATTTAGCCACGTTTGGGGAGCAAAAACTGAGGTAAAACGGGTTTCAGTTAGTCCCGCCACCCTTTTCTGTAGCCGGAGGGGTGCTATGACTGTTTTAGAGGGGGACCGGGGTTTTACGTCGTAGAAAGGCATGTTAAAATTTAGGGATCCCTAATACGGGTCATTTGACCTGTGACAGGTATTTGACCTGTGACAGGTAAGGTGAATCGGACAGGTCAGTGACCCGTGACAGGTATTTTAAGGAGGCCGGATCTGCACTAATATATAGGGGGGTTTTGGGTAATCCATCCATCGGCAGGACGACTTGCCTGATGCCCAGTGGTGAGAATGTGTGGGAAGCAGTAACTTTCACCCCATTTCCTCGCTCCTTATATCTCTTGAAATTCCATTATCAAATATTCAATGAAACTCATCCACATCGCCGACACTCACTTAGGCCTCGCCGCATTCAGCCGCCTCGACCCCGCGAGTGGAATGAACCTACGCGAAAAACAAATCTACGACAACTTCCTCGCAGCGATAGAAGTAATAGTAAAACAAAAACCCGACGCCCTCGTCCACGCAGGAGATTTATTCGACGTCGTCAAACCCAAAACCAAAGCCTACACCACAGTCTTAGCTGCATTAGGAAAACTCCACGAAGCCGGCATCCCGGTAATAATTATAGCCGGCAACCACAGCATGACCAAGACCCGGTACACCACGAGCCCGTACGAGGTCCTGGACTACCACCCCTCGCGGCTCATCGCGGCCTACCGCTTCCGGTACGAGAGCGTGGAGATCGGGGATACGATGTTCCATCTGCTGCCGAACATGCTCCGGCCGGAGGATTACCGGACGGAGTTCGAGAAGATCGAGATCAGCAAGTCGCACGCAAACGTCCTCGTGACCCATGGCCTGGCCTCGCAGATCAAGGACAAGCGGCTCGCAACGGTAGCGGAGCACGAGCTGGACGGGACGATCCTTTCGGACCAGTTCGATTACATTGCGCTCGGCCACTACCACCGCCAGTCGCAGGTGACGGACAATGCGTGGTACGCGGGCTCGACAGAGTATCTCACGTACGGGGAGATTGCGGATGAGAAGGGCGGGCTCGTGGTCGATACCGCACGGCCCCGCGAGGTGCAGCACCTGGAGCTGCCGAAGACGCCGATGGCGGACTGCGGGACGATCAAATGCGAGGGTGTGCACCCGGGTGACATCACGGAAGAGATCATCGGCCGCGTGGAGAAGCGGAACCTCCCGCAGTACGCGATGGCGCAGGTAACGCTGGACGGGATGTCGCGGGAGCACGGCAAAGGGATTGATACGCGCGACCTTGCCGGCATCCGCGAGAACCTGCTCGACCTGAAAATCCGGGTGAAGAAAGAGGAAGAGGACACGCCCGTACCGCTCCAGCAGGACATCCGGATGATCGATTACCTGCAGGAGTTCGGTGAGTTCATCGGCAAACAGCAGATCTCCGCAAAGCAGAAGGAGTTCGCCCTCGCACGCGGGAAAGAAGTGCTCCAGTCCGTCATGGATGAGCACCGGGGGAGCGGGGAGTGAATATGATGGACGGAAAGTGTGCCGGAGAATTTTTGATCGGTCGTTTATCATTTCATCCATTGAGATGCCTGCCGCTGCCCCGAAGGGCGCCCCGCGGCGGCCTCAATTACCGGACAATTCGCCAATGTAATGTGATGGATCCGGCAGGTGAACCGGTAATACGGCATCATCACAAACGGGGGATGCCCACGCGGCGGGGGCTGTGTCCGACTGGTTCGTCAGAACCAGGAGGAAGAGAAGAATCCATCAGGATTCTTCGAATCCCCCAAGAGCGTCAGACTGGAGCCCCCTCATGATCCTCGACCGCCTCATCCTCAAAAATTTCAAACGGTTCCGGGACGAGGAGATCCGGTTCAGGGACGGCATCACCGGCATCCTCGGGAACAATGGCACGGGCAAGTCAAGCCTGGTGCAGGCAATTTTCTTTGCGCTCTATGGCGTGCAGGCAACCGGGATTGCGGCTGACTACATCGTCTCTTCGTTCGCGAGCCCAAAAGAGAAGTGCGAGGTCCGGCTGGAGTTCCGGATCGGTGGCGACCGATACGCCGTTGTCCGAACATTCAAAAAAGGCAAAACAGTCCAGCATGATGCATCTTTCTTCCATAATGAGAGAGAACGGGCCAAAGGAGTCAGCGACGTGGAAGCTGAGGTGAAGCGGACGCTCGGGATGGGCCCGGTAGATTTCAAAAATACGATCTATGCCGGCCAGAAAGACCTTCTCACCCTCCTGGAGAACACGCCCGGCAAACGGAAAGAATGGTTTCTCCGGGCGCTCGGGATCGATTTTTTGAACACCGAGAGCCAGAAAATCCTGAAAGAGCAGATCGATATAAAGGCCGCAGAACTCCAGCGGAAGGAGGGCGAGCTCGCCGCAATGGCCGGCCGGCATAACGAGGAAGAACTGGTACGCCTTGAGGCCATGACAGAAGGTTTTGCCGCCGCCATCAACGAGCATGAGAAGAAGAAGCTCGTCCTTGCACAGCAGCGGGAGACGCTTGACGCGGAACTCAAAGTCCTTGCCGACAAGAAGGTCGCGTATAACCGCCTCCTCCAGCAGCAGCAGTCACTCCAGCGGGAGCGGGACGCGGATACTGCACAGGCAAAGAGCCTTGAAGCCGCCATTGCCCTCATCGCGGACGAGGAGACCGAGTACCACACCATCGAGAAAGCTGCCGGGCAGTACGAGGAGATCAGCCGGAGGCTTGACGGGCTCCGGGAAAAGAAGGCCGAGCACCTCCGGCTCACCGCAGAGCTTGGGTTTGCCACAAAAGAATCAGCAGATCTGGCAGCACGGGTCGAACGGCAGCGGGGCCAGGTCCGCGAACTGGATGATGAGACGAAAAACCGGGCAGCACTCGTAGCACAGGTCCGGGCCGGCCTTGGCACCACGCAGGACATCGGGGAGGACCGGCTCGAACAGGCCATCAGTTTCCGGCTCGCGGAGATACACAAGCGGACCGGCACCCTTGCCGCCCAGCTGGGCCGGTACCGCGAAGAGCGGGAGAAGCACCTCGCGGACCAGAAGACAATCCGTGACGCCGGGGCGGACGGCATCTGCCCGCTCTGCCGGCAGAAACTCGGTGACCATTTCGGGAGCCTCGATGCGGAGTTCAACGCAAAGGTGCAGGAACTTGCCGACAAAGCGGTTGCCGATCTCGAACGGCAGGAGAAACTCGCGGGAGAGAGACGTGCGATCGAGGGGCTGAGACCATTACTCGATGCGATCCGTTCCCTTGACGCAAAACTCCGGCTGCGGGCCGGTTATGAGACCGTGCTCGCCGGGCTCGTGGAACAACTGGAGACGAAAGGAAAAGAGCAGCAGGCACTTACCGGAAAAATAGCAATGCTCGCGTACGATGATGCAGCGTTCCGGGCCTGCGAGCAGGAGGCGGAGACCGCCCGGAAGCTCCAGCTCCGGTACACCGAGCTCGGCAAGAAGATCGGGCAGGGCATGATGGCAAAGCAGCAGCTTGCCGAACTCGCAAAAAAGATCGCGGAACGGGACGCCGGGCTCACAAAACTCGCAGAAGAGATAAAAGCAGCAGCCTTCGATCCTGCTGCGATTACGAACCTCGAAGCCATTATCGCAGGGACCGGTACAGCCCTGCGGGACGTGGAGGTCGTTATCGCGAATGCGACCAAGGACCTCCGGTTCACGGAAGAGAAGATCGCGGAATACAAACGCGCCGCAGAGCAGATCACCGTCCTGCAGAAGCAGGCGACAGAACTCAGGGACGAGATCGAGCTCCTCAGGCTCACGCGGAGCCTCATTGCCGAGTACGTGGTCTACCTCATGCAGGTAGTGCGGAGCCGGCTCGAAGGCGAGGTGAGCCGGATCATCAGTGAGATCACGGGCGGGCGGTACGAGCAGGTGCTGCTGGACGAGGACTTCAACCTGCTTGTAAGAGATGTGGACAACGATTACGCGATCGACCGGTTCAGCGGCGGCGAACAGGACGACATCGCGGTTGCGCTCAGGATCGCCCTCTCGCGGTATCTTGCCGAACTCCACCAGGTGCACGAGAGCACATTCCTCATCTTTGACGAGATCTTCGGGAGCCAGGACGAGGAGCGGAGGAACAACCTCCTTACCGCGTTACGCACGCAGGAGTCCCGGTTCCCGCAGATCCTCCTCATCTCCCATATCCCGGAGATCCACGGGGAGTTCGCGAACACGCTGATGGTCGAGATGGGCACGGACAATTCGAGCCGGGTGAAGGAAGCAGAGTAAAGCCGGGCCGGCTGCATATCACAGATTCTTCTTTTCAAATCCATTCGTTCAGCAAACGGGCTGCACCAAGACAAGAATTCATATCAGAAGAAAATAAATAATCCAAAAAGCACTGATGAAGGTGCGCTTCCGTTATGACAAAACGACAACAGCGATCCGGTGACGATGCACGGAAGGATACGGGCAAACCAGCTCCGGTTGTGTACACCGAGGAGGATGTGGAACGGATCAGGAAAGAGTACGATGCGAAATTCTCGGAGATGGAAAGCCGGATCCTAAAAACTATCGAAAAAGCGGTTGGTCCCAAACCCTCCGAGGGGATGCCCCTCCGCATTCCTATGGGGCGTTCCAGCATCAACTGGATCGAGAAGGCAACTCCCGGCCAGCTGATCGAACTGATCGGGTCATCCCTTGCAGAGGGCACAAAAAAACCCGATGACAATACCCTTTTCATGGCATGGGGGACCCTGTTCTCCGATCTTTTCCTGTCGAGTTCCGACCTCCAGACCGACATCGATACGATCAGCGAAGAAGACCGCGATCTGTTGAAAAAGGTCATTCACGAGGATTGTGCCCGGAGCGGGAAGTTTGTCTTTTCCATCATTAAAAAAGGAGCAAACCTCGACCGGTCGGCGCTCGTTATGATCGCGAGCCTCAACGACCTTGCCCGGGTCGAGCAGGACGGCGAGCCGGCAATCCTCCTGCTCATGAAGACGTGCGACAAGAGCATCAGGCCGGCGCTGATCGTAAAAGCCGGCAAAACCCTGCTTGCCGGGATATATGACAGCAACGGGGTGCCGCTCATCTTCACGGTCTTCGGCCTTTCGGATCTGAGCGTGTATGACATTGATGCGATCGACAAGGTCCTCACAAAAGAGCAACTCAAAAAGATCGTGCCAAAATCCGGCCTCGGCAGGAATGCCCTTGATACCTATACCGAGATCGCGACACGGATGCGGGAGAACCTTGCCCACCAGCGGAAATCCTTTATGAACGCCCGGGTCGCGGCACCGGAACCGGAGAAAAATGATATTGGGCCGCACGAACAGGATGATGACAGCAGCGGAGTCCTGGTTCATGCCAATACCGGAACGAAACCCAAAAAAGCCGGCACATCCCCGTCTGTCGGTCAGGGTGCGCCAGCGGCGGCTGGTCCTGACGAACCTAATAACAAAGCAATCAAGATCCTCATTGTCGATGACAGCAGGATTATCCGCAACCTCATGGTGGAGCGGCTCCACAACCTCGGGTATGTGATCATTATCCAGGCTGAATCCGGCGACGAAGCGGTCACCATTGCCCGCGAGACTCATCCCTATGTTATTTTCATGGACATCAACATGCCCGGAAAACGCGACGGGATCGATGCCGCCCGGGAGATCATGTCCGAGATCGATACGCGGATCATCTTCCTCACCAGCGCCTGCAACAAGGAGACGATCGACCGGGCAAAGGGCGTGAACCCGCAGGGCTACATCCTCAAGCCGTTTTCCGAGCGGGACATCCGGATCGCCCTTACCCTGCTGTACTAAAAGATCTGCGTGACCCGGTAACGTTTCAGTTTCACGCCATCCCCCACCCCCTTATATCCCATCACATGCCAAAATAGAATTCAACGGAATTTTGATCGCAGCAGTCTGGGAGATGAGTGATGATGTTGAAAAAAACCTATGAAGAGTCCATCACCCTCATCATCGAACGGATCTCGCACCAGATGCCGTACGATCTCGCAGAGAAATTTACCGAGTTCAGCCATCTCGCGAAGCAGGATATCCACCCCATCAACAGCAAACCGGCCGGCATCGTGAGCGCCATTGACGGCAGCAACGCGATCATTGCCGAGTCCGGCAGTTTTGCCCTTGCCGCAATCCGTGCAGCCCATACGGATTTTGCCGGCAGCAACCGGCATGCCCGGGCCATCACCCCGCTCACTGTTGTATCGGTCGGGCCCGAGGAGGAGAGCGAGGACTTTAAGATCCTGATGAGCGACTGTTTCGGGGTCTTTCCCAAAACCGGCCTTGCGAACAATGATGCGGAACGGGTCTCCGCCATTCTCCGGGATACCCTTGAATACTGGATCGCCCTGCAGCAGGCAAAGACCCTGCCCGAAGGATCGCTCCTCCTGTTCGATGGCGCACTGCGGGTCACCGACCAGAACCATGACCCCGTTTTGCAGGAGATCATCAGGACCGCACAAAACCGGGGAGTCCTCCTCGCGGCCGTGACCAAGCGGACGCGGGCTACCTGGGGCGGGGGCCATCCCCTGCTCCCCACGGTAGCGGGTTTTGTCCGGAAAGCGGGAGTAAAAGGCCCATGGTACCTCCGGGTCGATGAACGCCTGCTCGACAGTGTCGAGTACAAGCGGGGGCGCCACGGCGATCTTTACGTGGCATCCCTGCATCCTGCAAAACATTTCCCCCTCAAACTGGAACTGCCCAAGGGAACAGAGGATCAAACGGTTGAAAAAGTCCTAAGCGCAATAACTGCTTGTTCGGACGACGGAAGAATTCCCGGCTATCCGTATCCGTTACTGGACGCCCACAGGACCGTTGTGATCAACCAGATCGTGACGGAACAGATAAAACAGGACCTCATGAAGAGCTTTGCATCGCAGGGAATGAACAAGGAGATTTTCGATCAGCTATTCGGTGACATCCATGATGACTTTAAACGATATTGAGAACGAAGACCAGACAAAATTCCGCCTGATCGGAAAGAGCGTCCTCTCCTACCGGTTCATCGTGCCTCACGATGCCACCCTGTTTGTCGGGGACATCATCAAGATTGCGGACGCAAAAAAGCAGTTTGTCTTCTTTGCCAAGGTCATCGACCTCTTCCACGAGAGCAACTTTGCCGACAGGAACTGGGACACCCGGCCATTCTCCGAGCAGTTCTACGGCATGGGGGAAGATGTCTTTATCGGGGTCGAAGCCGTGCCCCTGGGGTTCATTGACGAGACCGGAAAATTCCGGAAGCCACGGACCGTGCCGGTAAAATTTTCGGAAGTCACGGTCCCGGAAGCAGAGGACTTCACGTTCCTTAAGGACGTCATGGGCGATATCGAGGTCGGGGTCATGCGGACCGGCCAGGGAGTCTTAAAAGATGTCCCGGTCAAGATCCACAGCAAGGTCCTCCCGCAGCACATGGGCGTGTTCGCAACAACCGGCATGGGGAAGTCCAATTTCATGAAGACCTTCTGCGCCTCGTGCATGAAAGTGCAGAAGTTCGGCCTTCTCATCGTGGACCCGCATGGCGAATATGTCAGCGGCGGTAAATCCTCTACCGGTGACCCGACAAAAGGCCTCGTCCACTACACAAACGGCAGGGACGGGCTTGCCATCTTCACCATTCGCGGGGAAACAGACCGGAAAAAATACGCCATGAACCGGCTCTGGCTGGAGTACGATGACTTCAGGATCAGCGATCTCTCCATCCTCCATGACCTCTCCGCCCCGCAGTACGATATCATCGAGGCCCTGGGGCGGGCAACCGGCCGGGAGATCATTGCCTTCTTCGATGACGTAGACCCGGAGATCTTCCCGATCAAGGACCCG
>Ga0172381_10002950_pt1 | contig 18332 bp, 15 predicted proteins | sample Leawel6488metaG_FD_119754 | JGI IMG/M metagenome (GOLD analysis project Ga0172381, IMG submission 119754) | Leachate microbial communities from a municipal landfill in Southern Ontario, Canada - Leachate well 64-88 metaG | ecosystem: Engineered > Solid waste > Landfill > Unclassified | place...
GATCCACAACCGGATACAATCATTTATTGATGCCGGGAAAAAAATAGAGAATCCGGAGATCCGTATGCGAATCTACCTGGACGTCTGCTGCCTCTGCCGGCCATTCGATGATCAAACCTCAAACAGGATCAGAGTTGAAACAGAAGCAGTGATCGCGATCCTCAAACGGTGTACTGATGACTGGGCACTCATCGGGAGCGAGGTGATAGAATTTGAAATTTCCGCAATTTCTGATGAAGAGAGACGCAGGCATGTCGGAAGTCTCATGCAGTTTGAACTGGAGCATGTGAATATTGATCAGGATCTTATCACCCGGGCACGATCATTCCATGAACAGGGAATGGATACCTTCGATTCCCTGCACCTTGCATGTGCCGAACACGCCGGGGCGGTATTCCTCACGACTGATGATGCCCTCATCAAAGTTATTAAGAAGCACGCGGATAAGATTACTGTTGAAACAAAAAATCCTGTAGAGTGGTTTATGGAGGTGACAACTGATGGAAGCAAAGACGCTCAATGAGATCCGCATTCAGGGATTCGATGTGCTGGTGAAAAATCTCGGTCCTGCGGACGCGATCCGTTTCATCCAGAGTTATTCCCATGGAAGCGGGGACTATACAAAAGAGCGCAAATCCTCGCTGGAGAAGGATTTCGATACGGTTGTCGCCGGGATTATGGAGCGCCGGAAGACAAAATCCCGGCTCTGATTTTTTTTCCGTTCAGTAACCGATTCTTGGCCTGGTTTCACGATGGAGAACATCCCATTCGAAGATTTCTTCGGAATCTTCTTTAGACTCAATTCTCCGACGGAGTAAAAGATCCACCCGACGTGAATCCGATCCCCAAAACAGGAGTTATTTTCATTTTCCCGCACCAGAGCCCGTTTTGAAAGAAATCGGCCATCCAATAGCGCCTATGAGCGCCCTTTGAAACCTTCGACGGAGAAAATCCAATCGGAGCCCATATAGCCCGATAAAATCTCCCCATTTTACCGTTTTTCGCGAATTACGCACTTCTGGGCGGGGCCGGAGGGGCTTCCCGGCATAGTTCTCCGTCGGAGAATGGGGTTTTGCGGACGGCATCTTTCTGGGTGTTATTCTCAGAGATGATCTCCGACGTGAAATATGCGTTTACGTCGTAGACTATCCTGCCGGCCACCCTGTTCAGTGAAAAACTCCAGGAGTTTTGCATCAAACAGGGGGTCGCTCGATCCGAAACCGGGCGCGTATGGGGCTCCGTTCCGGAAAAATGGGAAATCGGGGGGCGTATGGGGGCCGGATTGGGGATGGTCTTAACTCATGAAACGAAGGGGTCCGGGAGGTGGTTTTCGACAGGGTTTTAGGGTGTGGGTTGTGGAGATCCCGGTGCCGGGATTTGTTGGAGTCGGGTCGGGAAAAATTTTGGAAAAATTTTCTGAAAAGTTTTTTGGAATTATTTTCCGGTGCCGGGAAAAATTTTGGAAAAAAATCTGTGTGGGCTCGCTGAATTATTTTTGCTGAGGGTCAAGGAGGTCATGAAAATATTTTCATGAAAAACAATTTTTAAGCGGTGCGAGTGAGTGAGTGCTAGAGCGTTTTGCTTTGGAAAATATTTTTAGAGAACGGTTGAGCCGGGATCTGGCAAGAGGCGGTGGGGAACCGGTAATTTTTCTGACCCGACAGAGTGCGTTATGTGATACTTTCACGGTGCACACCACATAATATAACTGGGGGATAATGACATCATAAAAATAAGAATTTGTCATGATATCCGGTATTTGCCCACGTCATCAATGGGATCCCTGTAGTCGATCTTAGGGAAAAGAGTTACCGGAAATCTCGTGCCGGAGAAATTTGCATGATTGACTCTTTAAACCAAAAATCTCTTGACCTTCTTAGAACCGCATTACAGGATCCTCGTGCAGAATTCCGGGACGGGCAGTGGGAAATAATTGACCAGCTGGTAAATGAGAATGCTCACCTCCTTGTGGTCCAGCGGACCGGTTGGGGAAAGAGTATCGTATATTTTATTGCAACAAAACTTCTCCGCGACCGGGGCACCGGCCCGACAATCCTCATATCTCCCTTACTCGCTTTGATGCGAAACCAGATCGCCGCAGCCGAACGAATCGGTCTCTCAGCGAGGACAATAAATTCCAGCAATCGCGACGAGTGGAATCAGACTTTTTCAGATCTTGAAAAAGGGCACGTTGATATCCTTATCATTTCTCCTGAACGTTTAGGGAACGAGGGATTCCGGGAAAAATTAATTCCTATTGCCAATACCGTGGGCCTTTTTGTCATCGATGAGGCGCATTGCATCAGTGATTGGGGGCATGATTTCCGACCGGATTACCAGCGGATCCTGCGGATTCTCCAGGTACTCCCGGAAAATATCCCCCTTCTCGCAACAACCGCAACAGCGAATAACCGGGTAATTACCGACATTCGCTCACAGATGGGAAACAAATTAGGCCTGTTCAGGGGACCGCTTGCCCGGGCGTCACTCAGCCTGCAGAATATTGTCTTACCCCAACGGGCCGAACGGTTGGCGTGGCTGGCAGAATATGTCCCGAAGATGCCCGGCAGCGGGATCATTTACACAATGACCGTAAAAGATTCCGATCGCGTTGCCCAGTGGCTGCAGTCTCAGGGAATCGACGCACGGGCATATTCGGGCGAATCCGAATCTTCTTCCCGCGAAGAGATGGAGCAGGATCTCCTTGACAATAAGATCAAAGTCCTCGTAGCAACCAGCGCCCTGGGTATGGGTTTCGACAAGCCGGATCTCGGGTTTGTTATCCATTACCAGCGTCCAATGTCTATCGTTCACTACTACCAGCAGGTAGGTCGTGCCGGTCGATCCCTCAACTTGGCATACGGGATTTTATTTGCGGGTGAAGAAGATCAGGATATCGTTGAATATTTTATCCAGACCGCATTTCCAAAGGAAGAGCAGGTTGTTACGATCCTTGAGGAACTGGAGAAGTCTGATGACGGATTGTCAGTTCCTATGATTGAGTCGCGGACAAATCTTTCGAGATCCCAGATTGAAAAGGTTATCAACCTGATTTCTGTCGATACCCCCTCCCCGGTTGTGAAAGAGGGTCCCCGCTATTATGCAACCTCAACGGCGTACGCGATCGACACAGCAAAAATCAAACGGCTGACTTCCCTTCGTCATGATGAGTGGCGGAGAATAAACGATTACCTGAAAAGCCGTTCATGCCTGATGATGTTCCTCCAGCGCGAGCTGGAAGACGATGAAGCAACCTCCTGCGGGAGATGTTCCGTTTGTGTCGGGCATCCGTTGTTTCCGGAAGATCCTTCAGAAGAACTGATCACAAAGGCACGACAGTTTCTCTACACAAATCAACACGTCATCTCCCCGCGTCTCAAGTGGCCGCACGGAATAACTTTTTCCGAAGAGAACTGGCAGGGGCGGATTCCGGAGGAGTTACAGGCAAATCCCGGCAGGGCACTTTCTTCGTGGGGTGACGGGGGCTGGGGAGAGTTTGTCAAATCCGGAAAACGTGCGGATCATTTTGATAATAAACTTGTAGATGCAATGCGTGATCTGATTGTTAACCAGTGGAAACCCGATCCGATGCCGACATGGATAACCTGTGTCCCTTCACTCAGGAAGAAGACCCTTGTAAAAAATTTCGCGATGGCGCTCGCCGGGACGCTCAAAATCCCCTTCGTGGATTGCATCCGGAAAATTAAAGAAACAAACCCGCAGAAGATGATGAAGAACAGCTTTATGCAGGTGTCCAATCTTGACGGCGCCTTTGAGATCGATCAGGATACCCTCATGGAAGGACCGGTACTTTTGATTGACGATATGGTCGATTCCCGGTGGACATTTACGATTCTCTCGGCAATGTTGCAGTCTGCCGGAAGCGGTCCGGTCTATCCCTGCGCACTGACCGATACGCAAGGCAAGGATGTCCTATGATACCGGATTCAATAACACCGGATACGCAGGTGACACTCCTGCTGTGCGGGAGATTCGGACAGAATGATCCGTCATCAACCCCGCTGAATGCTATGGAATATTTTTCGTTATGCCAGTGGCTGCGAAGCGAATCGAAAAACTTACCGGACCTTTTTAATTTGGATCTCGTTGATCGATACGTTAAAATTTCCCGTCTCGATACAAAGCGATTACCGGAATTATTAAACCGGGGCGGGGCGCTTGCACTTGCTGTCGAAGACTGGACCAACAAGGGAATCTGGATCCTTTCTCCAGCCGATGAAAACTATCCCCGGCGGTTGATCGAGCGTCTCCCGAACAAAGCTCCGCCATTGTTATTCGGTGTCGGGAATCCCGGACTTTTATCGAAAGGCGGCCTTGCGGTTGTCGGGTCAAGGGATATCGGTGAACGGGCGAAACTTGCCACGCACCGGATTGGTCATCTCTGTGTGCAAAACCGGATCCCGTTGATCTCCGGGGGCGCCCGGGGTGTCGATTCTGAAGCAATGCAGACGGTGCTCGATAATGGGGGGCAGGTCATCGGGTTTATCGCTGACAGCCTCCTGAGAATGTCCGTGAACGGCAAATACCGCCAGGCTCTCCGGGACCAGCGGTTAGTCCTCGTGACCTCGAACGATCCAAAGACCCCGTTCAGTGTCGGGAACGCGATGGCCCGCAACAAATTCGTGTATTGCCTGAGCGACTGGACCCTTGTGATCGCTTCATCGTATAATGAAGGCGGGACCTGGGCCGGTGCCACGGAGAACCTGAAGAACAAGTGGGTTCCCCTGTTCGTCCGGGAGGATGTGGATGTTCCCGAAGGAAACTACCGGTTAATCGAGAAAGGTGCAACAGCCATTCGACCGGATTCCTTTTCGAATCCTGATATATTTATGACAGTTCTTAAAAACTCACATGCGATGGCGGGCAAACCCTGCATCGTGTGCGAGCTCACCAGCTCCTATTCGTCCCCGGAGGAGACCCCGGCCCGGAACGAGATTGCTGAAAGTCCTGTTGAGATCCCCTACAACACTCAGAAAATTATCCCGCAGATAAATACCGGACAGAAGCCCAAAGATCTTTTCCCTGTCGTCTGGCCCTGCATCGAAAAAGAACTCGCGACGCCCAAGACAGAAAAAGAACTTGCAGACTGTTTCAATGTTGAAGTAAAACAGATGCGGGCATGGCTCTCTCTAGCTGTCGATAAAGGGGACGTTCAAAAATTAGTAAAGCCAATCCGGTATGTTATCCCGAAGAGACCTAAGGTATCTCTGGATACGTGGATTAACAATTAATTAATCTGCTCTATAGAAATTCTCAGCCAAACAGATTGTACCGACGACCGAGAGATCTAAAGTACAGAGTCTCCTTATTTTGATGTGTCGTCATATAAGGAGACGATTAAGAAATCAGCGAGCCGGAATATCAGGTTTATCCGATCCTGATAATGCTCTGCCGATTGTCTTTTTCAAGGACATCCATGATATTTCCCAGAAAACTGTTGATAAGAAAGAGAAGAGTAAATTATTTTTACAAAATGTTGTCCGGTATCCGGTCAAATCCGTCAGAATTAACCTTGCCAAAAGCCTGTATGGAACGTTCAAAAAAGAAAAAACAATATCCATTCATCAGATGATCGAAATTATCTCAAAGGAATTACCCGATACCCCAAAAATATCTATCCGGAAATATCTGATGGCGTGTGCAACGGGACAGGTGTTCAGGTTCTCAAATAAAAATGAACTCGGGCCGGTTTTCAACAGGGTTCAGGTTTTAAATGAGAGAATCACCGGCTCGGATATGATCGATGAAATTTACCAATTCTGTCAATTTCATCCCAATAACATATTATGTCCTGACAGGAGATGCAGCGGTTTTACCATTAATATCTGGTCTTTAGGGGGATTACAGAAAAATTTCCTTTCTCAAGAGACGATCAAAATCCCCATGTCAAAACGGTTGAAGACGAATGAAAAAAGTCTTTTCAAAATGATAGAGAACATTTAACCTGATAGATTGAAAAATTGTTTATAATGTATTTGATTTAATTCGCGGTGATCCAAGATGCTCGACCTTAATAATCTTTTAAATATTGCATTTATGCAATGTGTACTCCTTGCCTTGCCCTTATCGATTCTGGCATTTGGTATTTTTTTTGCTGTCCGGTTAATCCCTTCCCGACTTGCGCAGTGTTTGGTACCGTTAGTCGCAGGAACCTTTCTGATTATGTTGTACACATCCCTGGATCCGTCAAATCCTGGAGAATCTGCATCTCTCCTGTTTCTGACGGGTGTTCTGATTCATCCGTTGCTTGTCCTCCCTCCCATTCTATTTATACAAAAATACCTGCACCATTTCCTGACCCTTTATGCTGTATTTTTCACGATATTTCTCTCCCTGTGTTTTGTAATTACATGGGGTGTTCTGCAGGGAAGTACGACATATGTAATTGATCCCGTATTGCAATCAATAATTCTCGCAACCGGCGATCTTCTTGCCGCATCGATCATATCCGGGCTTGTACTTATTCTGGACCGGTTTTCACTCAGTGCTGAGACGAAAAATTTCCAATAATGCGGGAAATTATTTCGGGAAATAATGAATTAATGGTTGAAGCTGAATCAGACTTGGTTGCGGATTACATCGGTCGAGCTGACTCATGGGCGGTTTCCTCGTCCGGGCTTACATCGGTTCATGGGGAATATCCCTCCTGAGAATATGCATACATTCCAGGGCACCCCCAATTTTGAGTACCTCACAAAGGAGCCCGTGAAATGCCTCGATTCCTCGTTTTTCCGGATTTTACAGGCTATTAAGGCGAAAATGCAGGACAGTAAGCGGTTTTTTGTGCGGATTTTTCATCTTTCTTCGTCGTAAATTTTCGAATTTTTCATGGGAGTGTATAGGACAGTATGGAAGGACAGTAATTTTTGCCATAAGCGGGAATACGTTTCCGGAAAATTCTGCCCTCCGGAAGCCGATACAACCGTTTTCCGGATCTGCCGTCGGTACCGTCGGTATGATTCCGGGTGAGAGAGACACTCTTTCAGGATCGTGGGTCTCCGACGGTGAACTCGTGGTCCGATCCCCTCCCTGCACTCCCAAATTCGGGGAATTCAGAAATAAAGGTACAATAAGGTTATTTTAAAGCCCAATTTGTCCCCCGATTGGAATTCTTCCGCCGTGAAAAAAATCCGGGCTAATATACGCTATTGGGCGGGCGATCTTTTTTCAAACGGGCTATGGTGGGCTGAAATGAAAGGAAGGGCGGTTTTGGGGATCGGGCTTACGTCGGGAGATGATATTCTCCGTCGGTAAATATATGCAGGTTAAGGGTGGTACCCAACGACACGGTGAGTGGGGAGGTCCCGTCGGGCATATCTTCCGGCCCCCCTGTTCAGTGAAAAACTCCAGGAGTTTTGCATCAAACAGGGGGTCGCTCGATCCCAAACCGGGCGCGTATGGGGCTCCGTTCCGGAAAAACGGGGAATCGGGGGGCGTATTGGGGCCGGATTGGGGGTGGAGTTTATTGCGAAATATAGGGGTCCGGGAGGGAGGTTTCTGAAAAGGGTTTAGGGCGGGAGTTAAGGGATTCCGGTGTCGGGGATTTAGTATGGCCGGGCCGGGAAAATTATTGGAAAATTTTCTGAAAAGTTTTTTGGAAATTATTTTTGGCGTGGGAAAATATTTTGGAAAAAAATTCTGTGCGGACTCGATGAATTATTTTTGCTGATGGGTCATGAGGCTCACAAATTATTTTTGCTGAGGGCCGTATCCACTTGAATCGGATCGCGAGCCGGGTCGCGATCGCAGGCGGGGCTGCAGGATTGCTGATGGGGCAAAGGAGTGCCGTTGGCAATTGTGGCCAGGCCCCAAACGATGATGCCAGGGCGGACGGGTCTTGGCCATGTTTCCTGCAACCGACCGTAACCACAAAACGATTGCAGAAACGGGTCTGCTCCATTACCTGCTTCAGCGGAATCCCCCGGTGAGATTGAACGCGACGAAGGTGACGGGATCACCGGAGAACTACCACAAAGCACATGGTCAAAAAAATATCATCACTTATCACAACAGTTCAGGTTTTTTTTATGAACCAATCCATTCCCGGATGCGGACTACCGCATCCCTGTACCCTGGAACAGCTCGGCTGGACAGAAGAACACAAGGAAGCATTCAGGAAGTACTCCGGACGGTATGTGCCGGGCCGGGTGGCCTGCAGGCAGAAGACAACCTGGGAGGTCTTCACCGGAGGCGGAACGGTCGTGGCCGGGATCTCCGGGGCCCTCAGGAAACTCGGACGGTTTCCGGCAGTGGGGGATTTTGTCGTGCTGCTTCACCAGCCGGAGACCGGATCCTCGACAATCGTTGGCATTCTCCCGCAGACAACGGTCTTCACCCGGGGAACTGCCGGGCGGGAGGGAACGGACCAGGTCATTGCAGCAAACATCGACACGGTCTTTATTGTTACCGCAGCCGGTCCTGACCTGAACGCCCGCAGGATTGAACGATACCTGGCAATTGCCCACGCGTCCGGGGCCCGGCCGGTGATCGTGATCAACAAATCCGATCTCGCGGAGGATCCTGCCACCCTTGTCCGGGAGATTGGGCCGGTCTCTTCCGGCATCCCGGTTATTCTTATCAGCGCGATGAGCGGCGAGGGGATAGGCCTGCTTGACCCGTACCTCGGGCCCGGCAGAACGATTGTACTGATCGGTTCATCGGGGGTCGGCAAGTCCACCCTGATCAACCGGCTCCTTGGCCAGGAGATGCAGAAGACCTCAGGCATCCGGGAGGATGACGGGAAAGGCCGGCATACCACGACCGTGCGCCAGCTCTTCATCCTCAAAGGCGGTGCGCTCATGATCGATAATCCCGGGATCCGCGAAGTGGGCATCGGTACCGCCTCGACCGGTATCAGCGACACGTTCCCCGAAATCCGGGAACTGGCGGAGGGCTGCAGGTTTTCGGACTGCCGGCACGAACAGGAACCAGGCTGTGCCGTGCAGGAGGCGGTGAAGGCCGGCGTCCTCTCAGAGTCCCGGCTGGAGAATTTCCACCGGCTTGTGCGGGAGCTGGCATTCGAGCAGGACAAGGCGGAGATAGGTCTTGTCCGGTCGGAAAGGAAACGCTGGAAAGGAATCGCGAAACTCGGCAAGGAGATCCAGAAGGCGAGGAGGGAGTAGGGAGATATCATTCCAGACATCTCCTAAAGGGGGACGGCGTCCGGACCCGTTCTTTGTCGGAGGATCAGGTCACTCCTCCATAAACGCGGATCTCCGACGGCGAAATATCGCCATTGCGTGCCCCGATTGCAAAACGGGGCTAGAATTGAGTCCCATATAATGCCCCTGGGAGCCCCATAGCCGCGTTTGGCGGGCATCTTTTTTCGTCCCGCGGTGTTTGGACATCCGGGACCCCAAAATGCGAAAACTCACCCAGATCTTAAAAAAGCCGAATTACCGCCTTTTTCACATTCCGGCCACGTAAACACGCCCGATGGAATCCGGGCGTTTTATGCGATTTTCTTAAAATGGTCCGTTTGGCAAAATAAGCATTTTGCGGGGTTTACTGGGTCTTACGTCTGGTTTAACAGGGGGGGGCTTGCCTCAACGTGAATCATCCATTTACGACGTAGGGCTATCTGCCGGACCCCCTGTTTATAGAAATCCACCAGGAGTTTTGCATCAAACAGGGGGTCGCTCGATCCCAAACCGGGCACGTACAGGGCTCCGTTTCGGAAAAATGGGGAATCGGGGCACGTATGGGGGCCGGACTGGGGATGGTGTGAACTCGGGAAAAGGGGGGGGTCCGGGAGGTAATTTTCGACAGGGTTTTAGGGAGTGGGTTGTGGAGATTACGGTGCCTGGGATTTGTTGGGGCCGGGCCGGAAAAGTTTTTGAAAAGTTTTCTGAAAGTTTTTTGGAATTATTTTTGGTAAGGAAAAAATTTTTGGAAAATAATTCTGTGCGGGCTCGCGGAATTATTTTTGGTGAGGGGGCGGGTTACTAGAGCGCTCGGAAAATTATCAGTTTACTAATTTTTGAAGGTTTGATTTTTTTGTCCGTCTCCTTTTTTTTATAAATTATTTGGGGGTTTAACGCTCTTGGGGGCTCCGCCCCCGCCGCGTGGGCATCCTCCCGGGGTGCGAGGATTAGATAGAAATCAACGTATAATTAAAGATTCTTCCAATCAAAAAAACTTATCCTGATTTAGGCCATAATTGTACTGCAGCGATAATTATCATAACGAGCAATGAAACAGTAGAAATGATCATTGGGGCTTTTGAATATTTTAAATTAAAATCGTTTAATTTGTTAATTTCTCCTCGCATTTTCACAATCTCACCAAAACCGGGATTTTGCGGGATATATTGACGGATTCTCTCTTGATTCTGATGTTGACCGGAATATGGTATTGTTGGTTCTAACAATTTAGCGAATTCAATAGTCACAAAATGATCTCCCATCCTGAGAGATATCTCTTTATTTGATGCATTAAACAAAAGACAAAATAACGATCCTTTGAATCCAGGATCTACTTGAGGTCCATTCGATAGAATTATTCCTTGTGTAAATAGTCCGACAGTGAGATCATATCTTGCCGCGATATCCTTTGGCAAATTAGCAATTTCTTTGCTTGTTACAATCGCGTAATCTCCAGGTTTTAATACAATATATGGTCTTGTATCAGAGAGAAGTTCGATAATCCCATTTTGAGCAAATTGTTCACCTAATACTAAATCATAAGATGCACCTTGGATTCTATCGACAGATGCATCTGAAAGAAGAGAACCGCAATTAATCATCAATGAAATAATTTTTTTCGATAGTAATCCCCCAGAATATCGATATTGCCAGAGTTCAAAAATCAGTTGAACTATGTCGTCTATGTCATCATTATTTGTAAACGAATAAGTTGTGCACTGTGAAAACTCACGATCTCTCGCTCTCTGCACTAAGTAACTGGGAGGATTGGTTCCATTTCTTTCAAGAGATCCATCTTGTTGAATTAATCGATCATCTAACTTTGAATCTTGAGCATCGATAAAAAAACTGAGGAAATCAAAATTTTTTTGCTGAACGTTTTCGGAAAGAACTTTTTGAAATTCTGGGGAAACTGTCAGAATGGGTATCTTTCTTCGGACTTCAATGATCTCACGGATAGTTTCTTTTAATATTCCAAAATGATCATCTCGATACATCGTATCAGTAAATAGTAAATTCTCCGATCGTTTTTTCAGAAAATCATCGACAGACATAAATTGATATTCATCGACCTCTCCCATCCGAGGTACCCTTGTAGTAATAAGTTTACATTTTTCAAAATCAGAAGATAATTCACATAATTTTTTTGCAATTGTTGTTTTCCCACAACCGCTAGTCCCGGTTAAAATAATTCCTTTATAATTCATACTCAACCACGTTTTCTATAGATTGAAATTTTCTCTTTCTCCAATGTTGCCCACTTAACATTGTGTGTTCTTCTTCGAGACGGAATAACCCTTTCTAATGATAATTCTTCTTTCAACCCGAAATTTTTTAAATTATCCATCACTTTTTTCACGATTTGTTGTCGTTCTGCGTTGTTTTCAGTGTCAAAAGCTGGCATAACATAGCAAATATAGCCCCCATCTTTCAATTTATTCGAGATGTTCTCATTTACCAGGTCCATGTCTGCCAAATAACTATCTAATGCATCAGGTTTCGCACGCTTATATCGTGCTCCGATTTCAGGTTTTAAATCCTCTTCCATATTGTAACCAAAAAAATAGTATGAAAGTCGTTGAGACTTTACGTAATCAACCATCTTTGGATAGGGGGGTGAGGTTACAATAAGATCGACAGACTTATTTTTTATCGGGGGATTAATCCGAATATCGTGATTAATTATTGAGTTTGATTCAAAAATATTATCATAATTTTGAAGAAATTGTGAGCCGCTTTTCTTAAATTGCTCCTCAATTTCTTTGATTAAGCTATTTGCATGATTTTTAAAAAATAATAATGCATTTTTTTCTTTCATCTGTTCTTTTTTTGGAAACATATTATCTGCAACACAGCCATAACCACGATTCTGCGAGCAGACTGTTTTAAGCAATGATGAAATGGAGATATGGATAAGTGCTTTAATTGATTCATTGTCACAATTTTCATTTTCAAGATACAAGTAACTCAATTGGTTAAGAGTTTCCTGATGATACCAGGGTACTAATTTTTGAAACGAGGCCTCTGGGGAGATCTGTTTTAGGTATTTGGTTTTTTCATCATAATTCGCACAAATTTTCTGTATTGATAAACGCAGTTTATCAAAGTCAGTTTCAGGATTAAAAAGAAAAAACAACGATTTGATAAAATCAGTTGAGACTTTTCCAACTTCAGTTGTAAGTGGTATTCGATTCAATAAAAAAGCTTGAAAGAATGTTGTACCAATGCCGCCAAAGGGATCGTACACAACTGCACGAGGTTTACTCAATACTTCAATTAAAGTGAAGGGTATTTCTGCTACAAATGTCGCAGGTAACCAATGAAATTTTCGACAATTAAAGGGGGAGATTTGATTATGGTTGATCGCACCAGCTGGAAAAAAATCCCAGTTAATATTGTTTAATGTGAATTCGACATCTGCGATGTCGTGGACCAAAACGTTATTAGACATATTTTTTCTCACCGTATTTTTCAATACTTTTTATCGAAGGATCATTCAATTTTTGAGCGAAGTAATTAATTATTTCTTGGATAATGAGATTGTTTTTGTTTATTTTATCAATTTTGTACATATTCCATTCGGCATTCCGGAGGAATACACCAATTAATAGATCTTGGGATTTTTCGCCGACACTTACTTCCGTTTCATCATCTAAATGGATTTTTAATTGTCGTTCTGTTTTATTATTATCAAGGATCGGATGAAGTGCAATTTTTGGGTTTTTTATCTTAAATTTTTTGTATCGATCCTTCATAGAAATAAATGCATTTTCAATTTCGTATCGATGGCCTTTTAATGAATTCGATACCAGGGCGTCTTTAGATTTTTCATTTAAATCCACCGTAATTTTAACTTGTTTTTTATCATTGTCATAAGAAATGCCTTTGATTGCACGTATCGCGGATTTTTCATCGTTTGAAAAATTTTCAATTATTATCGAGGATTCAGGTGTAATCCTTTGATTAATTTCGTCTTCCATTTTAGATTTACTTCGATAATCGGTAAATATTTTATAAGCATCGAGATTTTTTGAAGAGAGAATGCAAACACAACCATACAAATTCCCTGTAACTAATCGTGAAATTATGTCATGAACTGGGAGAACATCTGGATTATCTCGTTCAATATCTAATTTTTGTTTATTTTTATTTAGTTCCAATAAAAGTTCATAATCTGTGCTACTCCAAACAATTGGTTCATTTGAATAAATTTTATTTAATTCGATTGCTTCAGTGAGCATACATTTCGCTGAAAATTCTTCAGGATTCAAGAGTAAAAATTTATACAATTTTTTTCGGATCTCATGCCATTCTTGAACAAGAGAGAGACTCTCTTTTTTGATTACCAGCTTGTTTTTTTGAACATACATTGATTGGGCTAACTCAATTGGAGTTCTTCCAGATTCGACTAATCCGATATGGTAGGCCATTCGGTACACATTATCAATATTATCTAAATCAATTCCCCCACTGATCAAAGGACCAAAAGCTCCTTGTCCTCGAATAAGTTGCCCAATTTTTTTAATGTCGTCGTTTTTCAGTTTTAAGTCATCTCTGATTTTATTCAACAATTTACGCTGTAATCCGAAAAAAATAGGGGATTGGGAAGCTAGTTGATAACTATATTGTTGTTCAGTGTTATCTCCAGTAATTACATATTCAAAATCTGCTTCATGTTGAAATCCTTCTTTACTCTCAATATATTCTATTGAATGTCCAAATGGTGCACTGACAATATCATGTAAGAGAGCTGCCAATAAGAATAATTTTTGATCAGATTTAGTTGGTAAACCTATAAGTGGAGGCCAACTCTCTAAACATTGTTGGGCAAGATATAATGTGCCAATTGCATGTTCATATCGACTGATATTGGCACATCCAGTTAGACTGTATGAATTAATATTACATAACCGGACTTCTCTTAGTCGCTGTATCTCGGGAGTGCTTAGTATATCCCAGATAAATGTGGGGAGGTAAATGACCTTGTACAGGGGGTCAAAAATATACCGGTTTTTTTCCAGGTCTATTGTCATTTCTTCTCCTCCCTTAGAATCGATTCAGCACAAATAACTCCTGAAGTAAACGATTGCAATATACCTCGAAATGCACCTGAGCATTCGCCAACAAGGTATATCCGTTCGTAAATTGAAAAATCTTCGTTAAATGAAAATTTGTATCCGTTCCGATGAATTTCTGGTGCATAAATTGTGATTGAATCGATATCCTTTTTCTGAAATATCTTTGAGACAAAAAAAACTACGGCCTTTTTAATTTTAGTAGAGATCTCTTCAGGAAATAATTTGTTAATATCTCCCCATCTCCAATAATCGATAGAAGTCGCAATCTGATCGTCCACCCTATTGGTAGAATCTATATACCCCCGGTAGGTTTGACGTACTATGCTCCTTGTTACAAGTTGATCTAATTGGGTTGTTACAAATTCTTTTAAAACCGAGTAATTAATATTTTCAACGCGGATTATAATCGCTACATTTGTGTGTTTTGTAATATTGTTATAATCTAAGTAGCCTTCTGTACAATAAAATCCATCAAGAAAATACTGCGCAATTTTTCCTCCTTCGCAAACACAAAATGTTCTCGCTTTATCTGCAAAAAGAAGTTTTAAATCGCCATGTACTTGATTAATATCTGGAAATTTTTCTGATAAGAATTCTAAACGAACTCCAATATCAATTGGATTCTCAATTGCATTGAGATGAAAAGTCTGATTTAGCTTCTCTAATAGATCGTAACCGAGACGACCAACGCCAACGATAACATATTTGGAGTGAATAATAATGGGACCATCTGGATTCTCGGCGAGAATTATATAATTTTTCCCATCAGTTTCTATCGATTTTACAACTGTATTGTAATGAAACGATACCCCTTTGTGGGCTAATAAAGATTCAATTCTTTTATAACCCTCAATGATACTTCTTTTTCTAAATTTATAAACCTCATAATATTTATATTCGAAACCCAGATCAGAGAATTTTTTTTGGGATAATTTTATTGTAGTAGGATCCACAGTATTTCTGTTGATTGCTACATATTTTTCAAACATTTTCAGTGATTTAGAGAATTTTTCTTGAGTATGTTCAGGAGACTCAAGGATTTCAGCAATTTTACTTCCTGCGGGGAAATTACTCAGTTTACTTCCACCTAAAATAGAACTCCCCCCGAAGCCCCCAATAATTGAACAAACTTTGTCTTTTTTACAACCATTTTTTTTTAAAAATGAACATTTCTTTTCTGGAATTCCAATTCCTGCCTCAATTATTATTGTATTTTTAATGATCTGATGCTCCGAGAGTTCTAAAGCAGCCCCTATCGATGCCGGACCAAATCCGATAATACAAATATCCTTTTGAAATATTTGAGTCATTTAAGTCGAATTGATTTCTAATGTTGGACTAATTTTAGTGTGTATTATAACTTATTTTCTCTGTTTTAGTTTTTATAAAAAAATCACGGCTCACAGCACACACACTTCCCGCAATCCTGCCCCCCGCACGGAATATTATCAATCTTCCACTTCAGCGCCCACATCTTGATCCCCCGGATCACATCCACCAGTTCGAGACCACTGGAAGTCAAAGTATACTCGCTCTTCCCCCACAGCGGTACTATTATACCTGCATTTCTCCTCATTGGTGTATGCGAAGTCTCCAATCCTTCTCATCATCCTCGTCCTGACCCTGCTCGTTGCCGGATGCGCAGGCCGCAGGTGAATCCTGTACCGTCCACCCCCGGCCCCGTGAGCAGCGTAACCGCGTTGAGCGGGGAGTCCACCTCCCCGGCCATCCACACGCTTGTCGTCGAACCCGATGACGGGAAGACGATGGTTCTCGCAACGATTACGGCAGCGCACGACAATCTCACGTTCACCATCTACGAGATCACCGATCCCGACATTGTCGCCGCTCTTGTGGCAGCTCAGGGAAGGGGCGTCGCGGTCCGGGTACTCTACAACAATGCCTCGTTTGCGTCCATGAACGAATCGAACCCGAACGTTAGTACAGTCGCGAACTCCTCGCGGGCCGGTGTGGCAACGAAGCCGGCCTCGCCGGTCTTCACCGTTACCCCCCAGAAAACCCTTACCGCGGTACAGAGTGTCAATCAGGATTTTTTTATCCGGAATTTTCTCCGGCGCCCGGCCATGAAGATGTATGGTTACAACCCCCCACAATCGCCAGAACATGTAGGGTTATAACCCATCACGAACCAACATTTTTCTCATCAAATAAAATGCAAATCTCCCGAATTTTTTTCGTAATTGAATCCCAATCACATCCGGCAATTCGCTCATCTACACCTCCCCCCTCTTCCTCAGCAGCACGATAATCCCGATGATAACGAGTGCGAAGCCGGGAATAATCAGGGATTCCGGGGCGGGCGGTGCCTCACCCCGGTTAGTTGATTCCGGAGTGCCCCGATCGGGAGTCACCAGCCAGGTACTTTCACCGGCATGGAGAACCGGCCCGAGGTCGGCATAATAGAGTTGGTATTTCCCGGAATAGTCCACGTCCTCCACGCGGGGATATGTCCTGATAAGGAGTCCCTCGTCATTGAACCGGATGATATCGATCTCCAATGACTTGTTGTTCAATAACTCACCAGGCCCGTTATCAAACAGGTTGTCCAGCTCGCCGTTGAACGACAGTTCCGTTTTTGTACCGGTCGGAATGTGGTACAGGGTCCGGCCATAAATCAGGTAATCCCCGTCCACTGCGTAGAGATAATCGCTGAAAGAACCATCGGTTTCGGCCAATACTACATTCTTCAGGGTCCTGAGATCGGTAAGATAGAGGACACTGTGATAAGCAGGAGTTCTTATGCCGGTTGTTTTTGTCCATACAAAATAATTCTCGGAGAAACAGTCCGGTTCAAACTTAACAATCCCCCCGGAAGATCCGATATTAGTCCCGGACGGGATGCTGATTTGTGTAAACGACTGGTTACCGGGCAACCCGGTCAGAGAGAACAGGGCCAGGCCATCGCCCGGGTGACGCCTGATAATTTCATGAGAACTGCTCCAACCGATGCTATCGGTTAATGTAACAATATTATTACCCCCAAACCCGATCGGATCATCTAAAGACGATAGATTATCAATCCTCGTAATATCGCCATGATCCGGGGAATAGACCAGCAGCTCCGTACCCGATACTTTCGTCTTCATGGGGTCCAGGGGCTTCTGATAATTTGTTGCATCGTGGATGAGGATGCGGTTATTGTCTGCGATGAGGTTGAGTATATCATGTCGGGAGAAAGAGGCGAGCGGAGTATTGTTTTTCCCATCAAAAACATACAACCCTCCTTCCGATCCACGGAAGGCCTTTACCTTGTTTTTATGGAACACATAATACACTTTTCCGTCTGTAATATCGAGAGATTGTATCTTTGTATTATAATTTGCCTCCGGGGGGATCTCCAGTGTCCCTCTCTCTCCGGTTCTGCTGTTCCAGGTGTAAATTGTCTGGCCTTTGTGATAGGCAACCATGCCTTTGCTCAGGCCAAAGTGAGACTCATGTACCGCAGTGAAATCTCTGAGAGAGACGCTGTTTTCATCAATCAACGTATAATTGACCATAACCCGATCTTCTGCAGCCACTGTGATGGGCAATGCCAGGAACAGGATAATGAGCGCTGCAACGAGAAAAAAAAGATGTGCGCCCGGGTTCCTGCCAGGATAGAAACGAATCATCATACCTGCACTCGTTTCCTGGATACGAAAGATATCCCCCCAAGGATAATGGCAAGGCCTGGGATCACGAGAGGTACAGGAGTTTCTTTTACGCGGGTCTGCTGCATTGATGGAGGGGCAGCACCCGGTGTCGGTGGAGAAGTCTCTTCAACGGGATGGATTACCGGCCCGAGGTCGGCATAATAGAGTTGGTATTTCCCGGAATAGTCCACGTCCTCCACTTTCGGATATGTCCTGATAAGAAGTCCCTCGTCATTGAACCGGATGATATCGATCTCCAATGACTTGTTGTTCAATAACTCACCAGGCCCGTTATCAAACAGGTTGTCCAGCTCGCCGTTGAACGACAGTTCCGTTTTTGTGCCGGTCGGGATATGGTACAGGGTCCGGCCATAAATCAGGTAATCCCCGTCCACTGCGTAGAGATAATCGCTGAAAGAACCATCGGTTTCGGCCAA
>Ga0172381_10002951_pt1 | contig 18331 bp, 9 predicted proteins | sample Leawel6488metaG_FD_119754 | JGI IMG/M metagenome (GOLD analysis project Ga0172381, IMG submission 119754) | Leachate microbial communities from a municipal landfill in Southern Ontario, Canada - Leachate well 64-88 metaG | ecosystem: Engineered > Solid waste > Landfill > Unclassified | place...
GGCATGTCCAGCATTATGCGATTATATGGATTGTAATTATAAATGTTCGAATCAAAAATTGAATGAGGAATATTATGATGTTGAAACCAACACATACCGAAAAGTTCCAGCATCCGAAATAGATAAATCGACATTCTCAAAAGAGTTAGCAAAAAGCGAAGTAGACTTTTGCAAACAGAAAATTAAAGAATTATATCTATTCAATTATATTTACACATTAGAATCCATTATCAATCATGTCGAATCATTTTATTCAGAACATAGAAAAGATTTATTTGACAAATATTATGTCTATAAAGCACTTGACGAATTAGTTCCATTGACCGAAAATGATTTTAATAATTATATTGATATTTTTGTTGACAAGTATAATCGTCAAGGATATTTGATATATGTCAATAATTTCTACATTTTCCAACCATTCGAACAACCAAAGACGACTCCATTATATTATAGAAAAACGTATGACAAATATATCGCAAACAATATTAGTTTATACAAATACCTAAAATATTCAGGCGAAATATCAAAATTCGGTTTAGATGATTCAGTCGAATCGGATAAGATTGGATATGATTTTGATAGTGTCATTGAATATTACGCAAAACGAGAAGAATTTGATATTGTCGGTATTATAGATAAAGAACCGAACAAAAAGAAAACAAAAACATTCGATGAATTGGAAGACGTTTTTAAAATTCGCGAAAAACGAACAATGAAACATGATAAAAAACGTGGTATAGGTATACAAACATTGACAGGTTCAGTTTGTAATAATTCTAAAACGAAATTATATCTTAAAAAACTAACGGAAAAATTGGGTGTCAAAACTGATGTCGGTTCAAGGGACACAATGTGTTTGGACATTAAAAATCAATTATTAGATATGGAAAAATATGGAACAGATAAACGAAAAGATAAACTGACATATATTATCATTCCAGCAAATCACACATTATATCCATTTCCATATAATTTGGAAGATCGGACACAATTCATCATTGATAAAATCAATTCTAAGATTCATGATAAATTGACAATTAAAGTATCTGAGCATGCGGAAAAAACAAGAACGTTCTACAAAATTGCAATACGTGATGATAAAGTATTGAATGATCAACAAGAATTCCTAAATTCAATTAATGCTAAAAAGGACAAAAACGATTGGATTATAATTGTGAAATAAAAATTGAATATTTAAATATTAAAAGTTTAATATCAGTATAAATATATGACAATGTCAGCAGACATTAAAACGGCAATGTCGACAGACATTAAAACGGCAATGTCCGCAAACATTAAAACTCCAATATCAGCCGACATTAAAACGGAAACGCAGATGTTTGCCGACGTTAAAACGTCGATGGTCAGTCCGTTTATAGATACAACACTATACACGACAATACCACTCCATCCGAGTCAATTGAACAATAATCTTTATAGCAACATTAAACAGAATTTAATTAAGATGTATGAAAAGAAAAGTTACAAAAAATATGGATATATTAGTAAAATTTATGAAATTATGGAAAGAGATAATGGTAGCCTTATCGCAGAAAATAATGATGCTTTAGTTTTCTACAAAATCAAATTTTCATGTCGAATTTGTCACCCATTGGAAAATACTCAGATTATTTGTAAAGTTCAATTAGCATCGATGGGTGGATTATTCTTGGAAAGATTACCCATGAAAATTATTGTATCAAATGATACTGATCGTGTTAATAAAGATATTTTTTCGATTGATGCGATCGAAAAAGTTATACGTGTGAGAAAAACAAATGAAATATTAACAACAGGCACATATGTAAAAGTTACCATTCTAAACAAAACTATTGTTGATAAAAAAGATACTATTATGGTTATCGGAAAATTAGATGACATCGCATCAAAAGAGGAAATTGAACAATTGTTCACACAGGAATATTCTCAAGAGAAACATTTTATCGATTTCGATGAATATATCAAAAATATTGATTAAATTTATTATTTCGTTGTATGTTGTTCAATAGCAATCTTATAAAATTCGGCAAGTGGTAAAATATATTGTCCATGGAATTTTTTTGACATTTCTAATTTATATATCATCGCTTCTTCAATCGTATTTTCGAACAGTAAAAATTCTACATAAAGTTCAGAATTTTTTTGATTAGGTCTATCTAATCGTCCTTTCATTTGTGGTAATTTATCAGCATCGGGTGGTCTTGTTATGATAGTATCATATATTACCAAATCATTCAAACCATATGTACCTTCAGCATATGATAATACAACGTGTTGTTTAGTTTTGTTTGGATAACGCGAAACATTTTTGACAACATGAGAAATTTCATCCGCCTCATCTTTACTCTTCGCATATATCAATGCGCGATGTGTCCCGATATTTTTAACGATTTCTTTAAAATTATTAATGTAATCACATTTATCATACATTAATTTGTTCAATCGTATATATTTTGTTTCATACGAATCATCTGAATTTAGTATTTCATCATATTTTTTTCGTATATCATTCGATAATACAAATCTATTGACATTCGTGTACCATTTTCTATTCTTTTCTTCAATATAACATACAATACATTCATTTAATATTGTATCTAAATATTCAACCTCCTCAGGTAATTCAGTTCTTAACATGCGTAACATGTATAAAAGTTTGTCGAAACGCGAACGGAAAAAACTCGCACTCAATAATAAGACACCACACAATGAGTTCGATACTTGTCTCCATGCTTCTTCTGTGTGCAAACTTGCGGAATTTTGCACACTCAAACATTCATCTATTACAACATATAACCATTTGTGTATAATTGGATGATCTCGCATACGCCCTAAAGTTGTTATGACAATTGTATTATATTGTATTTTCCCATCGAAATGTCCATCAGCGTATTGTCGGCAGACATTAAATCTTTTAGTATGATTGTTTATCTCATCTATCCATGTGTTATATAATTTTTCAGTAGGCAATAGAATAAGAGCCCCACAATGTTCAGAATTCATCTCAATATTATATTGCATAAGTTTCGCAATGACTGATAATGCTACTAATGTTTTTCCAGATCCGACACACGATGCATCACAATGTCCTTTTTTATGCAATTCCGTTATCCCTTCAAAAATTTTATTTGATGATGATTGTTGATGATCCCATAATTTTGTTTGAATTTTCGGAACAATCTTTTTAATAGTTTTACTATTTGCGTTCCCAGTGTTAGTTGTAATTTCTAATTTTTGTAACTCGTCGATCAAATGTTGATATCCATAAGTGTTCTTATTGATAATATATTTGAACGTTCCGCTTATTCTTATCGTTTCAGGATAAAGCATCGCTAACATATTCATAATCCTCCAAATAATTCCTTCATATTCGTATGAAATAGAATTCAACGTTTTCTCCCCCTTTCTATCAACGGGTCCGATATTAATTTCATCTCCTAAAATTAATCGCGAATTTATGATTTTCCATACATCATTACTAAGTTTACTTCTTTTCGCATATTTTGTCCACGCAGTTACAGCATAATTATGATACGCCTCCCTAATTTTCCAAATATATCTTGCAATAAGATTAGATTCGAAATGATTTTGAATTTCATCAGAAACATATAATGTTTGTTTAATTATTTTTTCAATGATTTCATTATTTTCTAATGATGGTGCATTTGGTATTTTAAGTAGTAATTTATGTCCATCAAAAGGTTCTATTTTTTCATCATTGACGTAAAATGATATTTTGTTTAATTTATCTTTCTCAGCATCCTTGTTATCGATCGCTATTTGAATAAATACATACTTTTTATCGAATTTCCAAATATAACCAGCAGGTGCAGATGGTAATTCGATTTTCAATGGTTGATTTAATGTCTTGACAAATTCTTTTTCGTAGTTACATCTTGTGTCATCAACAATAAACTGATATTTATTTCTCGTGGACACTTTCTTAATTTTTAACGGAATTTTATCATCTCCTCCGACTATTACATCAACTGACTTAAATTTTCCACTTCCACCCATATGCATTTTCTTACCGAATATTAATAAAAATGCGGTTCGTCTCGCGAACACATCCATATTATTATCGATTTGACATTCACGTTCATCAACATGTTGTGAAAAGATGGTGCGTAATTGTTCATCCATCTTTTCGAGTTTGGTATAATCCAAATTTTTCGATCCAATATTGTAAATATATGTTTGTATATTTTTTGTCGCATTAACAACATCTTTAGTATCTTCAGTCGGTTCTATGTTCGCAGTTCTAAAATTATTTCTTGAAATATGATTCCAAATAATACTTGGAATTTCTTTTGTTGTTTTTTGACATGGTTTAGATGTCGATCCTTGAATCAATAAAATGATATTCGGAAAACAATGCATATCATTCGATTCGATCATACATGTTATTTCGTCAGTCTTTTTATGCATACTCAATATTTTCGTTATTTTTGATGAGATATTTGTAAAATGTGGTATATTGCCATCTAATTTTCTAAGCATACTTATGGATCTTAATAACATTTCACGATCACCTTTCATCATTGGTGTATGAATTAATGCGAATTTCAATGTATTGATGAGTTGATTTTCTTCAAAAGTATTGACATCATCACTTGTAATATCTTTCGCAGTTCCATTTCTCCAATGCCAATCAGTTTTATAAGATTGTATGATCAGTGCGGTGTGACACAATTTTGTAATAATGTTATCGTTCAATTGTAGACTACTATCAACGTGACAAATCATTGACACAGCGAAAATAAACGCCAACTGATACATAGTTGTTTCACATGTATAAACACTCGAATCTTCGATCGTCGATATGAATAATCTCCATAATAATTGTTTCGTTCCACTCACTTTCATAAAATTATGTTCGGGTAAATTGTATGATTTGCATGTATTTAATTCTTTCATAACATTACACAATAATGATGAACATGTCGAACCACGACGTATGCATTTTTGCATACATGATACAAGATAACCAACATTGCGATTCTTTTCTCCGTAAATCGTTTTAACATTGAATAGTTTATCTTTATTACACGCAATGATAAATTTCTTTCCATTTAAAATATCATAATTATTTATTTCGTTATCTTTCATCCATTTTTCATATTTGATATTATCAACCATTTCAGCATTCTTACTCGAAATGAAATTACTATAGATGATGTTTTGTTCATTCGCGATCAATATGGCATATTGCGGTGTAATTTTGAGTGCATCATCATAAGTTATCCAAATTTTATTATCACTAATTACCAAACCGTATGTGCAACAATAAACGACTTCAGGTTTATTTCGTCTCCATTCCAATGAACTCATTTGCTTGTGTAAATCATCGCCAGATTTAAATTCTCGATCTATCCAACTCTCAGGAACGACCGTTCGCTTACCTTTAGAATCACCTATATCGATGATCTTTAATTTGCATGGTAACGATGTCGATCGATCGGAACTTAATCTTATGTTTAAATTTTTAACATCAATTTGTTTCATATCAATTTTTGCATAATTTTTTTCTATCTTTTCGGGAATTTTAAAATCAAATTTATCAAGCCATTTTTTAACGACATAAAATAATTCACGTGTATTTTTTACATACAACATGTGTTGTGCTTCAATGATGTTAGAAATTTCAATATACTTAACAGCATGAGCCATGCGATAATTTGTGAATATTGGTAAAACGTCATCCAATGCTTGTATGGATAACCCATGATATTCCCCTTTTCGATCCACCACTGCGATTCCTCCTTTCTTAATACCATAATTACCAATATTTTTAGCGAGTTTTTTACCATTCATACGAGCACTAATACGTTTGCGTTCCAATTTAATGATGTTCTCGAAAGTGGCATCCATAGATTGGGATAATTGTGCAATATAAATGAGTGTTAATCTTTAATATTTATATATTCATTTTTTCCCTATTCAAAATAAAATTGTTTGTATATAAAAATAATTTAACATATACGAACAATCAGGTGATATGGGAAAAAATAACAAATATAAGAAAATACAATGTATCAATTGCGGTATATTAGGACATACCCATCGAATTTGTAATGAACCAAAAATGAGTTACGGAATTATTGCGATACATATCGATCCGCATTATATCGAACTGAAAAACAAAATCTCTAAAATGTTGAGTACTATTACAAAAATCAGTGACGTGAATGTGTTAATTGATGAAGAAGATCTGAAAAAGTTACCGGAAATTAAAAATTATGTTAAAATTTTAATGATCATGCGCCGTCATACTATTGGGTATTCGGAATTCGTACGTGGAAAATATAAAATTAATGATATCCAACAAATATCATTTTTATTTCGTCAAATGATTCCAGACGAAGTAAAACTCATTTCTCAAAATTTAGATCATTTTGACGTTTTATGGAAATATTTATGGCACCTACCAGACAGTTTTTCGATCGATAATTACTCGGAACAAAAACCCAACTCACCGGAAAATCGTAATTACAATCGTGACATTGACGATTATAAAAATTCAGAAAGCAAATTCAATATTATCAAAAACAGTAAACTAATCAATCTCGCCAATATCATTAAACTTACTCGCATTCATGCACAAACACAAGAATGGTGTATCCCTAAGGGACGAAGAATATGTGGCGAATCTGATGTGCAAACGGCAATTCGTGAATTTTCAGAAGAAACAGGTTTCACACGAAATGACTTTACACTTTACGAAAATATTCGTTCCTCAGAGGAAATATTGGATGGAACTGATGGAATTAAATATTCATACCACTACTACATTGCTATGTTAAATTCGGATAGAGTACCAACATGTGATAATTTGCAAAGAAAACAATTATGTGAAGTTGGTGCTATCGGATTATTCGATTTTGATGAGGCATTACACAAAATTATGATCTCGTCCAATGATCAAATATTCGATTCAAGAATTAAAATAATCAGCATGTTACATAAAAACATTCTTAAAATGTGTTTCGAAAAGTAATGATGTTTTTAGTTATTTTACAGAAAAATTGATTTTATAACATTTAGAATCAATTTCATATTTACTTTTACGTTTCGCCAATAATTATTTTTTGTAAATACTCAAATCTTAATATTGATATTTCAATTTTTTAACGACACAATAAATGTTTATACGAAAAATGTGAGTGTAAATTATAGGTTGGGAATATTATGGATAAGGAAAAACTATTTTATGATATACGAAATAATAACTTTATCGAAGTCGAGAAATTTTTGGATTCTCATAAGGATTTAGATTATAATATTAAGGATGATAACGGGTTATATTTCATATTTTATGTGATGATCGCAAATTCGGAAAATATTCTTACGCAATTATTGCAAACAAATATCCGAACTGATATTTATGATCTGGAAGGGAAATCATTGTTGTACATTCCGATCAAATTTGGGTATAACAAATTAGTCCGATTGATATTAGATTATAATAAACAAATTGTTGGCGTTCCCATTCAAACAATATCCGATAGTAATGGTTCTATACCAATCAATTATGCCATTTCATTTCAAAATATAGATTGTTTCAATATGTTATTATCGGAAACGCCAATGACAAATTTAGATGTTGATGGGAATAGTGTATTACATAGCGCCGTCATTTCGCGATCTATTCAATTCACAAAAGATGTGTTTGCAAAAACGGGTGATCCAAATATACAAAATAATACTGGTGAAACACCATTACACATTGCATGTAGGAATTCACAATTCGATATTATCAATTTTCTTGTTAAACATAAAGCCGATGTAAATATTCAAGAATTCGAAAATCAATTATCTCCATTACATTATGCATGTTTCTCGGGAAATCAAAAAATCGTGTCACTCTTATTGGATTACGATGCAAACATCAATATCCAAGATTACAATGGAAATACTCCATTACATTATTCCGTTTTATATGATCATCCTCAAATAGTTTCACTCTTATTAAATCACCCTAAAACGATATCGCATATTAATACAAATTTGTTTAATATTACTTTATCATTGCCACTACATATTGCTTTCACACATGCTACAAATAATTTATCGGATTATGTGTCAATGTTACTCCAAAAAACTAATATCAATTTTCAAAATAAAATGGGAACAACATGTTTGCATGAATTATGTAAAAATGGTTTATGGAAAGATTTTACAAACATAATCGAAAATAAAAAAAATGATATTCTCATTAAAAATCATAAAAATGAACGTCCAATAGATTATATCAGTAAAAATGATTATGACACATTTATTAACATGATCACAACGAGTTATGTTAATTCACTAACGAAAACTGGAAAAATATGGATCACTGATTGGGAAAATGAATGTCCCAAAAATACAAAGAAATGTTTTCAAAAAGTTAAAACTAAAATTTTAACATTGTGTGAAAAACCAACATACGAATGCGATAATAAAACGTACCCTATCAAAACAAAATCTAAACGATGTATGGAAATGTATTTCGATGATAGAATAAATTTTAGTACGATTGTCGGTATCGCGTTGGATAAAGTTTGCGGAACAATCTTTTTACAAAAGAAACATAAAAAATTAAGTATCGTTCAAGGAAAGATTGATATTAATGATAAAGAAAAATTAAATTTTTATAGCAAACATAATATTCCCCATAATTCAGAATATATGTTTGAAAAGTATTTTGTCACATGGTATAACTCTGGGGAACATCTTAACACTCATCGAAATTCCATAACACCATCATCCTCTGATAAATCGGAATCAACTCGATGTTGCAAATTCCTAAATATCGAAAATGACGCGAAAAGCATGTTCTTAGACATTAAACAAAATAATAAACAAATTACTCATATTGCTTTTCTAATTAATATCATGAAATTAGAAGGTAATGGACATACCAATGTTTTGATGTATACAATTGCGAGTAATGAATTGGAAAGATTTGATCCGTTTGGTAGTGGATTTTATGGTGACATGGATATTGAATTGGAAAAGTATTTTAAAAATCTTATTTCGAATGTTAAATATATTTCTCCAAGTGATTATACATCTCCGATCGGAATTCAAAAAATAGATATTACTGAAAATCGCAATGAATATATTGGTGATCCTAATGGTTATTGTTCCGCATGGTCATTATGGTATATTGATATGCGCATGACATATCCCGACATTAATCGAAACAAATTAATGAATTATATTATTCAACAAATTAATGTTCGTAATCTAAAATTCCGTTCTATCATTAGGAATTATTCTAAAAATATCACTGACGTTCGTGATATAATTCTTAAGAAAAATCATATCGACATAAATCAATACCTAAACGAAGAATACGATTATTCAACAATATTAAATATTATCAATGATATAAATAACGAAATACACCACTAAACTAAATTAAAAATCACGTCATATCAGTTATATTTTTTCGGTGCATTTCACCAATAATATGTTGCGCTCCAACTGAAACATTGTTAAATATCTCCACACCGAATTGATCTTGTTTGAACCAATTCATAATATCTTTCATAAGTTCCTTTTTCTCATTTTCATATTGCACTGATATACGATAATCAACCTGATCAATCGATTTAATATATCGTTTGTATTCTCCAATGTCAAACTGATACGATATATGTTTTAGTAATTCGGGTTTGATATAATGTATCATGAAAACCTCATTGTCCGATATATCATCCATATCATGGATATGCATATTGATATACAAATTGTATTTTCTTAAATTTATCTCGTCAACACATGTATTTTTGTTACGAACGTATTTGATATTTTCTTTTGTAGGATATTTGAGAGATAGATAATATTTCGTTCCCGTAATGCGTTTGACAATATTATCACCAAACGCGTGAATAAATGATAACGTAATTTTATCATCATTTGAATATACATGTGTCTTTAATTTGTTAATATTAATATATTTTCCAATATTAGCGAAATTTTTTCCACCAATCTTAAACGATTTCAATAAATTTTTATTTGTCTCAAATGTCGCAATATTCGATGTCATTTTTCCATTTATTAATTCGTTATTTAATATACTGCGATATGTCAATAAATCTGATGTGGCACTGTGTAATGCTAATGGACATGTTTCTAATGAAATATTTGTATTGGTTTGTAACATTGTTACGATTTTTAATACATCCCCTAAACAACCATAAAATTCTCCAAATGCACATGCGATCGTATATTCCATACCATTCGGATCTATCGAGAATATTGTCCTCATGATTTTTTCTATTTCCGCACCATAATCAGTTTTGATATACTCATCAGTATGTTTCAAAATCAAAAATTTATCTTTTAATCTTAATATTTGCGGAATGATACGCTCATGATTCCAACGCTTTACAATCGCACCTAACATATTTCTTGATAATTCTAATTCATTTGGATGTATGATGTAAAATGAACCATCAAAATCAATCAATTCATCATAATCATAACAATTTAAAAACGTTTTGTCAAAATATCGAATATTTCCATAATCATATTGTGTATCATCACCATAATACTTGTACGGTTCGTCTCCAATAAAATATTGCTTTTTAATAATACTATCAATATTGTGGTGATACTTATCTTTTCCTATTTTTGAATAATCATCAATATTGCCTATGATATTCGGATCGTTATTTTTATCAAAAATAGGAATATCCTTTTCCGTTTTGAGTAGTGAAAATAAATTTGCCGTTATATTATCAATGCAAATTTTATAAACATTCTTCTCTCCCAAAATATAAGATGGTGTGTATAAATAATGAACATTCCCATTTTGCGTTCTTCCTACACGTCCCTTTCTTTGTAATCTATTATTATCTGATATTTTTTGTATTCGTAAAACATTTCCGTTTATTTCTGGAATGTATTCACTGATCTTCTGATCTCCGTCATCAATCACATCTGTTAGTGTATTGATCGTTATTGATGCTTCTGCCACATTAGTAGCCACAATGATAATGTGATTATAAGATGACGTTCCATTTAATAATTCGCTCACGTTTTTCACATCTGATATATCTTTTGATTTATCAATCTTCAATTCTTTTTTTCTTTCATGAATTTTCTCTACAAAAAACCGAATATCATTCGGTAGTTCGCTGTAATAAGGTATGGCATAAACATCATTAGGCGTATTTTTATTTAACAATTCAACACATTTCATAATCTCATTTCTCCCAACTTTAAACACAAGAATATCCTGAAAATCTCCTCTCGATATTATTTTCGCTACAATATCCACTATTTTCTTATTTTTTGTATCTTCATCCAATTTAACATCAGTATTTTCCCAATTTTCAGCAATCTTATATTGTGTATCCTGTTTAGGAATGGAAATGTGTAATCTCCTATCAACATTAATTCTGTCTAATTTTCTCCTCTCGATAAATCTGCTTAACGGATATTTCCTATTATCATTGATATCTCTGTAAAATCTTCGATATATTGGTTCATCATCTTTCATGGTGGCACTGATAATTACTAATTTACAATCGTTATTGTAATATAAAACTCTTTTCATCAATGTTAATATCATATCCATGTTTGTGTTATGTTCGTGCGATTCGTCCACAATCACAATGTCATATAAATTCGATGTACTAAAATTAATACTATCATCATTGCCGTCTCTGATTTCTTTAAAAAATATTAATGCGATTTTCGCCGCATTTTGTTCTCCTTTTCCCTTCGAGTCTCCTGTTCCTGTTCCAACTATTTTACCATTCACTTTCACATACATTTCGTATATTTTACTCTCAACACCCGTAACACTTTGTGTTCCATACTCGGGTTCGCTATATTTCTTCCTATTGACATAACGTAAAAGAATATCTTTATAATTAGTATCGTGATATACTTTTTTATACAATGGATTTGTAATAGTGTTTAATAAAATTTTATCAGTCACGAATTTCAAAATTGGATATGGTGCATATTCTACTACTTTTAAATTATCGTTATTGCTAATATCTTTCTTCGTTTTAGGAAAATGTGCTCCGTGAAATTGAAACTGAATATTATAATTTTGCGAATCGTAATCTTCATTTCCGTCACCCATTTTAATAGAAACACCCATTTCATAAGAAATTCGTATTGCATTATCATTCGTTGGACGTTTGCGCGGTTGCGAACATATGATTTTTCCTGTATCTTTTCCGTCAATCATTTTAAGTCCATACAACAATAATTTCGGTATTTGTGTTGACTTTCCAACTCCTGTTCCACCTGTCACCAAAATTACTCTATTATTTAAATATTTATGGAAAAAATTAATTTGGGAAACCCAATTCATTGCATATGTCGTTAACCATGATGAACGCATATCCTTCAATTTACTAATAAAAGTGTCATATGTTTTTTTCCGATATTTGACTTCATTTTTATTATCATAATATATATCGTTGCTATCATACATTTCTGTTGCATTGTATTTCTTTCCATTAAGAAAATAGAATCCATTTTTGTATTCATCAAGGTGTATTTTATTAGTAACAAATTCTGATATCGTTCCTGATAAAATTAAACAAATGAACACTAAATTCGAAATGTTTTTCATACATATTTGATATATCTTATCATTGATTAATTCAATATTGCTCATATTAACATTATAAACTTTTCTTAAATTTTTCTGTATATTGAACCAATTATTCCTACTAATACGTTCATTCAATCTACCAAGAATAGTATCTTTCATTTTATTATCAAAAGATATCCATTTGTCTGGCAATTTTATGAAATCTTTAGTATAATGACATAACGATTTTGAAAAATTATAAATATTTTTTGGTGTGAGTTTTACTTCTATTTGTTTACTTCCAATTTGCACATTTTCAGTAATATTTGCGATGTTTTTCAATTCTCCAAATATCATTTGATAGTAAATAGTATTTTTGAATTTTCCTATTGACATTCTTAAAAATTCATACGCATTTTCATTTGGAATACTTTTAACACTTTTCAAAATATCATTTCTTGTTTCTTTTCGTTTTTCTTCGGTTCTTTGTATTGGAATATATGCTACAACTGTTTCTTTCCCTCTATTATAATTGTCAAACGCGTATGCGATTGCGCGAACGATTTCATAATTCTTTTCATCATTAACAAAAATTATCCATTGCTCTCTAAACTTTGTGTGATCACTATCATCAAGATCATCCCAAACAATATTTGAATGACATTTATCCAAATCTATCCTTTTTATTGCACCACTATTTGGTAACAATATTTTTATCAATGGTTGGATATTACTTGTATCATTGGTCTGTTCAGTAACAAAATCATACACAAGATTTCTATCAACATCATAATCATACAATAACCATTTAATATCAACAATTCGATCATATAAATAATGTCTTATTGCTTCATAAATAGTTCCAATATATAAATGACTATTTGGATGTTCGACGTCAAAATCATTAATTTGTTTATTTGTGAATGCTGAAACGGTATCAACATATATTTTTTTGTTCTTATACGTCTCTAATGTTAATGGAACAACATTTGACCAATTGACATATAATCTGTGCGATATCGTTTGTATTGTTAATTTCAATAATTCATAATTTTGTTTCAAATGTTTTTCATCAAATGGAATTTCTCGTATTGGATTTCTTTCACATCTTCCATACTGTGTGTTCGACAATATGTATGTTGGTTGTTCCTTCGTTAGATCGACATTATTCGATTTTTTAGTATATATTTCATTCAACGTTCTTACTTTATTTAATTCATCGTAATCACTAATATACGGTAATAATAATAAGAATAATCCTTTCAAATCTTTCGCATTATCCATAAACAATAAATTTCTGAATTGTTCAATATCGTTTATAGAAAAAGTGATGTATATCCAATTTATGATATTGTGTAAATATGTTGTGATCAGTGTTAGATGATCATTATTTAATTGTTTAAAAAAAGTTTGGCGAATTGTATTATTAATTTTTATTTTGAAACCATCATCAATTATAGACATCGTCGTTTTAATGTCTGTCGACATTGACATATATAATCAACTAATATATTAGTTAGTGAAAATTATCCCTCAAAAACTAAGTTTCAAACATTGTTCATGACTTTTTTGAAAATGCGATAACATTTTTTCCACAATATGAATTGGAATACGAACATGAAACCCACATAAATATTTAGTATGTCGTTCCTCGATTATTTCATATGTGAATGGATATGTTTCCGCTGTTTCGTATGCACATGTGCATCCCACTGTCATGAACGAATCGAAAACATCATCTGTCAATTTTCTCGGTTCGGCATGAAAATTCGCAAACTCATCTTTCAAAATTGGTTCAACCGAACACAATCTCATTGAGTATTCTTCATCACCACGGAAAAATGAAAAACTAAATTTTGAAACGACACCACATGGCGTTAGATCGAGTTTTTTGCGAAACCATGTTAATCTTGGAAAGATTTTGTAAGATGTCTCGTAAAAACCATCATCAGTTCTTTTCAAAACACATGGGAATGACATAGTTCCACGTTGCGGATATGTTAGGTAATCATCATCAATGAAAGTGATGTTCCATACGACATAAAAATTGGTCGGATTTACGTCTTTCGCAGTCATTTTAATAATTACTTTTACATTGAGTTTTTGATACATAAAATCTAATCAATAGCAATTTTCAATTTTTTTATTACATGATCCAATTTGTTTAAAACGATATCCATTATAAATAAAATTCACATACATGTCTATTGACATCCGTTCTCTATTGCATATCTTAAACATTCTAAATGTCCATTCTTTGATGCTTCGTAACATGTCATCTCATCCCACAGACATCCATTCTCGTGTGCATATTTTAAACATCCTAAATGTCCATTTTTCGCTGCTAAATGACATGTGTCCTCATCCCAAGGGCATCCGTTTTCATGCGCATATTTCAAACAATCTAAATGTCCACTTTGCGATGCCAAAGAACATGTAATTTCACTCCAAGGACATCCGTTCTCGTGCGCATATTTTAAACGATCTAACTGTCCGAAACTTGATGATTCAAAACACGAATACTCATACCAATCATAATCGGCGGACATTTTCATCCTTAATGTCCAATTTTCTGTGTCTTCAAACACATCGAATTCACAATTCAAACTATTCCATATTTCAATTGATAATCTTTCAATTACACACTGCATCGTGTATAATTCCATTTTATTACTCACTAATTATGATTACTTTGTGTGGGAATCTAATAAATCGTCATTTTCAATTTTTTTACAATAAAAATTATACCGATAATATGTATAAATGGATAAATATCCAAAATCGTTCAATGGACATCAGTGCATTACTCCATGTTATAAAGAACACACCAAAATCGTGCACCCCATAACTTCTGGATATGTTTCAGTAGAATTACCATTTTGCGCAATTCGTCCAACAAAATTTGGGGATATTACTAAAATAACTGATATTTGTAATACTGACATCAATGATACTTTTAAAACTACTCAAAGCGAACTCTCTACGTTATATCCTTTAATTAATTTTGATGCTGAACAATTTTTAGAATCTTATTATAAAATAACGGATGAAACATCTTTTAATGAATTTCTTAAAAATAGTAAAATGTATCCCGTCATGACGAAATTACGAATAATAGATTGTTTTATTATGACATATGGGAAAAATGTAACTTTAGTAGATGATGCTTTTCCTGAAACTATACTTAGCATTATTAAGGCATTTTGGATCAAACGTATGTATGGTAAATTATCGAAATTCGTTTATTGTGATGAGTCAGATCATTGCTCTTTTGTCAATCCTAAAATTAATAGTCTTAGAAAAGACGAATATATAAAACAACGCACAAAATTTATGTTCTTTGAAATTTTAACAATACCAAATATAACTCGCGTATCAAATAATTATTTCAATGATTTAGCAAATAATGGAAAAGAATTTACAATTACTGATAGTGGAATAGAAAACTATTACGAATATTTATTAGGGAATATTCCTATAATTGCTCAAAAAAATAAAAACTGATTTTTTATATAACATAAATTATATAAGTATATCGCGCGTAATCATGTTTCAACAAATTCCATCCGCATATCCGACATATAGTAAAAATTTCGATCCACTGAGAAAACTCGATGATGATAAAATTACCAATATCATTCCGGGGAAAAATTTCGATGATGGTAGTATCATAAGTATCGGAACGTTACCGAATTTTTCACCTTTCCATTTTATTTCTGAGTCCGATTCTCTTATACCTCCAACGATGCTTAAAATCAAACCATATTCGTTTCCATTCGGAAATTACGGTGAATACACAGTCATAGTTCCGTCCGATATTTTTATTCCGAATTTTAAAATGACTTATGATCAACAAATGTTCAGTCCGTATTATAAAGATGTTTGTGATACTAAAGATTTAAGAGAAACAATCAGTAAAAAATTATATTACAAATTCTTAGATAAATGGTTATATGATGAAGATAAATCGAAATACCTTTTGGGATATTTTAAACATGCTGATGGGGAAATTAAATTAGTAAAAGATGCCGATAAGAAAGATGATTATAATTCTAATAGTCAAGAAATTATCGATAAAAAAGTAGCATTCATTGAAAAGAATATTTTTAGACTCGAAGATATGTATATCATTTTGAAAAAGTTCATTTATGGAACTCAAATAAGTTGGTGCAATTTGATTCAAAATTCTTACATTATTCGTGAAGCGATCGAAAAAACACTTGAACGCAAAATCGAAAAATTGATCAGTGCTCAAAAGTAAATTTTATATGTATTTAAGTTTATTCCTAAACTTAAAATGACTTAAACGAAAAAAAATTATGAAATATAGAATGACACAAAAATTAACTGTGATCGAAGAATATTTTGAATATCAAAATGATTGTTCGAATAAATATGGAAAACGCTCGATAGTTTTTATGGAAGTCGGATCATTTTATGAAGCCTACTCAATACCCAATCAAGGGTTTGATTTAGTGGAAATTTCGAAATTGATTAATGTTATTAGGACAAAGAAAAGTAATAAAGACCCTGAAGTCAATATTAAAAATCCCTATATGTTAGGCTTTCCGAAGTCATCAGTTGTTGAACGTTTAAAAATTTTAACCGAACATGGCATAACGACCATACTGGTGAATCAATTGACGAGTCCTCCTGAAAAAGTAATTAGAAAAATTAGTGGAATTTACACGCCCGGAACGAATATTATATCTTACACACCTGACACAAATTATATTATTTCTATGTACATTAAAAGTGATAAACAAATACATGGAAAAGATTTAACATCGATCGGATTAACAGCATGTGATGTTACGACTGGGAAAATGTTTGTTTATGAAACATATGCTACCATTGAAGATGATAAATTGTGTCTCGACAATGCGATAAAATTTATGCAAACATATGCGCCTAAAGAACTCATCATTTATGTACAATCAACACAATTTAGCCAAGATTATTTGAAATCGTATCTCAATATCATTAATATTCCTACCAAATTTTATGATGATTTGAATAATCATTATTTTAAATTGTCTTATCAAAATGAGGTGATTAAAAATGTCTATCCAAATCATGGAACAATATCACCAATTGAGTATATTGAAATTGAAAAAATGACTTACGCAACAATAAGTTTTGTCATGTTATTGGATTATATTAATAATGTTAACTCTCAAATATTATTCAAACTAAACTTACCAAAGAAGTTCCGTTCATCTCCACGTTTATCATTGGAAAATAATGCACTCAATCAATTAAATATTTTTAACAATTCTCAAATAGATACTTATAATGCGAAATATACTTGTCTATTTGATATTATCAATAATACATCAACACCAATGGGAAAAAGATATATGACAAATATTTTATGTTCTCCTTTTGTTGATCCTGATGTGATTCAAAATATATATGATATTGAAGATACACTCATGAAGACAAATTTATATAAGAAGATTGATAAAAATTTGTCTGATATATGTGATGTCGAAAAAATCTATCGCAAAATGATAGTTGGAAATATTACACCGAATGATCTATACTCATTTATTCAAAGTTTTAAACTTTTCGGAAATATTATGAAAAATGAAGAAATTTGCGATATCATTAACATACCGAAATGTGTCAAACAATTTGAGAAAATCATAAACTTTTGTGATAAAACATTTAACGTTGATAATCTTAAAAAAATACAATCGGCAACATCTGATATTCAATTTTACAATATTGGTGTTCATGATGATATTGATAAAATGTATAATGATATTAATGATAAAA
>Ga0172381_10002954_pt1 | contig 18322 bp, 32 predicted proteins | sample Leawel6488metaG_FD_119754 | JGI IMG/M metagenome (GOLD analysis project Ga0172381, IMG submission 119754) | Leachate microbial communities from a municipal landfill in Southern Ontario, Canada - Leachate well 64-88 metaG | ecosystem: Engineered > Solid waste > Landfill > Unclassified | place...
GATCTTAGTTTTATAAAATTTTATTTTAATAATTTTCGATCTTTTAATAAATAAGGTAAATCATATTCTTTGCACCAACGACCAATTATTGTGCCACTTACTCCGAATTGTTTACCTAATTTTAAAAAAGAATTTAATTTTATTAATTCTAATAATTCTTCTTTAGAAGGTTTATTTTTATTTATTCTACTTTTATCATAACAATCTTTACATAAACCCGTAGAACTTGAACTAATTTCATTATTACATATAGAACATGTTCTTTTTTCTTTTATAATTTCAATAGAATTTAAATTTATTTCAGAAAATTGTTGAATTTCTAAATCAGGATGATGTAATTCTCTATGACAATTGGCGCATATTAATATACATTTTTCTACTTCTTTTAATAATTTTTCATAAGAACAATCTATATTTTTTGATAAATCAAATTCTTTTTCTGTTGGATCTGAATGGTGAAATTCTAAAGCTGATATATTTTTATTATATCCACAAATAGAACATTTACTTCCAAATGTATAAATTAATTTTAATTTATTTAAAATTCTACGTTTATTTTGAACTGCCTGATTTTTAGCTCTTTTATCTGGACTTAAAGATTTTGTATAATCTTTATTTTTACATTGTTTTGAACAATATTTTTTTTGTCTGCTATCAATCTTTCTCCACAAATTATGCAGAATAATTTTTCATTTTCCATTATATAAATTTTTAATTTATACAAAGGTAATAATTTTTTGCAGATAAACTTCTATATTAGTTTAAATTTAATAAAAATAATATTAAACTTACTTTAAATCATTAGAGTACAAAGAGAGATTCGAACTCTCGGTTATTTTTTAACAACACTTCTTTTGCAGAGAAGCTCTTTAAACCACTCAGACATTTGTACATAATAATGGTTTAGACCACTCACCCAAAAGATCTGTCAGATAAGAGGGACTCGAACCCCCAACACCTAGCATCCAAGGCTAGAGTTCTACCAATTGAATTACTATCTGAAATAATATAATTAATAAGACTTTTAATTTGGATTTATTTAGAGCAATAGGTTGCCATTAACTCTATACCAAAAAATGCAACTACAACCCTAGTATTTCTTATCTATCAGTGTTCTAATTATATTATAATTTAAAATAATTTTTCGGGATCTTTAAAATCTAAAAATAAATCTGGACTTACATAATACATACCAATTTTATAATCTGCATATTTAACAATTCTTTGTTGAAAATATACTTTAATTTCTGGATTATTTACAGGATATAACCAATAATAATAAAAATTATTAGAATTATTAGTAATATTGTTATTAAATTTACTAATTAAATCAGGAATTATTTGATCTTTTTTAAACTCAACATAATCTCCACGATTTCCATGAATAACTCTTACAAATTCATTTGCAAATAATGTTTCATCTTTTAAATAAATGTTTTGTTTCATAATATAATTATTGAGCCTTTAACCGGGATCGAACCGATGACAACGAGATTACAAATCACGTGCTCTACCAACTGAGCTATAAAGGCAATTTTACTAAAGATTTAATTCTTCTAAAATTTCATTTTCTTCTTTATAATACCAAAATCCTGGATAATTAGGAAAACCTACATTAACGAGAACTTGACTAAATCTAAGATCAGGATTTTCTTTCCAATATTTAAGAATATATTCTTGATTTTCTATAATAGAATCAATTAATTCTTTACTAGGTTCTGGAAGTCCCCATACTTTTACAATTACATCTTCAATATGATCTGGAATAATTTTTTTGAAAAATGAATCAATTCTTTTTGGATTTCTCATATTTATTTAATTTAATTTGCGGCCTACAACGGTTACGGTCCGTTTATTTTACATGAGTGACAGTCATGTTCCTCTCCACGAGGCCAAATAAGCCAATAGTACTATGTATGGGATTCGAACCCATGAGGACATTTCTGCCCACCAGATTGAAGGTCTGGCGACCTGAGCCACTAGTCGAACATAGCATTATTGTTGCACGGCCAGAAGTCGAATCTGAATCAAGAGCTTATGAGGCTTATATGCTACCATTACACCACCTTGCATAAATTTATAATTTACTTTGAAATTATTAAAGTCGCCATTATTATACATCTGTCTATGGTTAAACTTTCATACCCGTATAATGAGTCAATATTCTTACTGATTGAATATTATAGCCCTGTGATTATCAGCGGGCCAAGATTTTAAAACTGGTATACTTATATCCTTACCGACTATTTAATGCTATTGCCTAAATAAAGGTTTCGACTTCGGCGCAGTTATTAATATAAGATTTACTACTCAGTTTTATAAAATTTATTTTTTAGAATATCTATATTCTCTTGTTGATTTACCTTTATTTGCTCCACCATATGTTTCAGTTAAACTGTGACAATTAGGACATAATAATTCTAAATTATTTTCATCATTGTTTTTACAATTTCCATCGATATGATGAATAGTAAGTGGAATTTTATTTGTATAAATATTTAAAATATTTCATCCACAAATTTGACAAGAATTATTATATTTTTCAAATAAATATTTTTTGATATAACTAGAAATTCCGTCTAGTCCACTCATACCATCTTTTTCACCTAATTTTCAGTTATTAATATAGGTTTTATATTCATATTCATTTTGACAAATATTATTACAATATTTGTTATTACCTATAACTTCAGATTTACAATTTAAACAAAAATTTACTTTTTTTGAAGATAATAATTTGTTATTAAAAGATGCAGAACATGACTGATCACAAAAACTATTACGGCGTTTTTCTCATGATAATGCTTTACCACAATTTTTACACAAAATTGGATTTAATATATAACTATTTTTATTCATTCTTGTATATAATATTGGATTTATTCCATTATTAATCATTAATTCCTCTAATTTTTTATAATTATAAGAATTTTGTTCACAATTTATCTTGGTAAGAATTTCTCCTCTAAATTTAGAAGATGAAATAGCATCTAATATAGAACTTTCTGATATATCTTTAAAAGTATTCATTTTATATTATTATATTATTTAATTTTATCATATCTAAATTTAAAAATTTCTATTTAATTCTTCAAAAAAAGCAAATATAGAAATATCAGTTATGATCTCATCACACATCATTCCAGGATAACATAGCTTAATTACTATATAATCTTGAGTATTATCAATTTTATAAATATATTTCTTATTTATAATATATTTTCTATCTTTTGTATCAGTAACAAATATAAAATCTTTATTAGAGTTAAGTTTTTCCATATTTAATTATTTATAATGAATCTGTACTACGTGGACTTGGGCCAAGATACGCATTAAACAAATAAGATTTTTCTTCAAATTCATTTAATTTAAATTTTTTCTTATATTTTTCAATAAGTTTATCAAAAAGAGATCTATCTATAATATAAGACATATAATCTACTACTTTTTGTCCATCTTTATTAAAAGGAGCTTCTTTTACTAATTTATTAAAATTAGCAGAAGGAGTAGAATTTTTATATAATGCTTTATATAAATAATACAAAGCTTTTTCCGATTTATTTTTAGAGTATTTGTTATAAGTAAATGTATTTTTATTTCTTTTATATTTTTTAATAATATAATCAAAATAAATAATAAGACACGTAATTATACAAAGTAAAATAAAAATAATAATAATTTTATCCATTTAATTAAAATTTTAAGTTAATATTTCTATATTATCGGTAAATTCTAAGTAATATTTCAGATTATTACTAAATCTAAGAACAAGTGCAGAATTATCTTCTGCAACACAAATATTAGTTAATATTCCAGAAACAATTAAATTGTTAGAGTCTATAACTGAAATTTTTTTATTTAAAAACTTATTAGAAAGTATATCAAGTATTGTCATACTATTTATTTGTTTAAGTTTATCTATTTATGTGTTCCCTCTGGGGCTCGAACCCAGGACTCTCAGATTAAAGATCTGATGCTCTAGCCAACTGAGCTAAAAGAACAGTTATTACTATACTATAATAGTAATTATTTTATTTGTTTAAGTTTACGATTATCAAATCTAATTAAAAATTTATCAACACCCTTAAATTTATTATATTTTTTATGTAAATTTAGACAATTAAGATGTATAGATTTAATATAAAGTAGTTTTACAAAAGAATTATGTTTTTTAAATAATTTTTTCTGTTTTCTAATACTCATTTTATTTTATTTGACTAATTGTATTTAAAATTGATTGTTTATCAACTCCATATCCAATAAACTCAGGAGGACCTCCAATAAGAGTATATTTCTTTTTTACATTAGCATTTTCAGAAGTTAGTTCTAATAGTTTTTTGCAAATTAAATTAACTTGTTTGACAAAACATTCTTTTGACATTGCTGGTTCTTCAACTTCTTTCCAATGTTCTACTTTTATTGTATAACAATCAAAATTATTATTAAATATTTCTTCTAAATTTATATTATTCATATTATTAATAATTTTATATATCTTCTTTTACTTCTTTAACAGTTGCTTCAATATCAACTAATTTTAAATACTTCTCTTTAAGGATATATTTATAGTGATTTACTGATATTTTATTACCATCCTTATAATGGATCCAAGTGCAACTGTGTTTACTAATTAACTCTTCAAGTCTTTCTAATTTAGATAAAGATTTATTAGTATCATATTCATAATTTAGCCAAGTTTCCCAATAACAATCATACATACTATTTGGATCAATATTTGGTATAATTCCAATAAATAATTGTTTACCAAATAATACTATAGATATACAAGGGTTCCATTCAAATCTATATTCACCCCATTTAGTTTTCCAACCTAAAGAAATAAAATGAAATCCAAAATATTTAATAGGAATTGGTTTTTCATGTTTAATATAATATTTAACTAATTCATCAAAAGAACGATTGTCTGGATAATTTTTTCTATTTAAAGCCTCATTTGCAGATTTAATTGCATCTTCTTTTGTATTTTTAACCCACTTTCTTGGTAAAAAATATGGAGTTCCATAAATTATTTTACCAAAATACCAAGTTAATTTTAATTTTTTAAATGGAGAATTTAATACTTTTAAAAATGAATATTTATAATTTAATTTTTCAAACATATTTAATTTATTTGTTTATTGTACCATTCAATAAATTTGAGAACAGCTTCATAAGTAGATTTTAATTTATTTCCTAAATTAATTTCAACAATTGTTCCAGAATGATATCCTGTATAAGATATTTCACAAGCATTGTCATAAATATTTACAGAAACACTACTATTATAAGGAGTAGTAGGATTATTAAGAGTTTCTATTTTTTCAATAACAGGTATTAACCAATTCCAATCTGAATGATATTTTAATTCTTTTTTTCGAAAACAATTTAAATTTGGTCTGAATGGAGAATCTATTTCATTATCAATAACTTGAATTCCCATAAATTCAGCAATGAGTTTATTTTCTTGTTCTGACATAATTAATTTAATTTTTTTGATTCCATAAAATATATCCTCTTATATTTAATATTCCAAAAGTTATATACATAATAATCATAGAAATACTCGTTATTCGAAAGAATATAATTCCAACAATACAACCAATTAATCCTACAATAAACCCAATAGATTTCTTATTACTAATTAAATAATAAGAATATAAATTCAATCCCATTAATATCCAATCCATAATTATAATTAAAATTTGTGAAGGAGAAGGGACTCGAACCCTTAAGGCCATAAAGACAACAACTTAGAAGGATGTGACGCTTCCAATTACGTGCTACTCCTCCAAATAATTATTTTAGAATTTATAAACATTAAAATATTATTACTTCTATTTTTTGACGAATAAGATTACAAAGATAATATTTTTAATTTCATAAAATTCCTAAAATTTGATTATTTTTATATAACGATTAAAAATTTGTTTTAACAAATAATATTTATTTATATTATTCACTTACATAAATATGATTAGATAAGTGTTTAATTTTTTCAACGAGTTCTTCTCTTGTTCCAATTATAGTATTAAATTTTTCTGGACCAGAATTATATAAAACATTTTTCCAATTATTCCAACCTAAAAATGAATGTCTTTCCTGAAGAATAAATTCTTCATGTTCTACTTCATCATTATCAATAATAATAATAGGTTTTAATTTAAATTTAGGCATACAAAGACTTTCAATCATAATTTTTATTTATTAATATTCTACAAACGCACAAATAACATTATTTATTGCTAAAATATAGTATATTTTTCCAATTTCTAATTTCATATCACCTTGAAAAATAAATCTATATCCTCCCGCAAAATTATTTTTACCAAAATATTTTACTATTACTATTTCAACATCATCCATAATATATAATAAAAAATAAACTCTTTTCAAAGTATTTACACTAAGAAAAGAGTTTAATAAAATTTTACAAACCAAGACTTTCAGCAATACGATCTGCTTCCATTTCGCGTAGCTTATCTGGACTTACAATTTTAAGTAATGCTGCTTCATTTTCAGATAATTTCTTACGAAGATCTGTAATATTTAAAGTAGACATTCTAGTTTTCAAATCCTTCATCCAATCTTCAACAGTAAATCCAAACCAAGTAAATGTAACATCAGCGCCAAGTTCTTCAGCTGCATCAATATAATTTTTACTACGTTCTTTTAGAAATGCAGCAATTTCAACCAACTTTCGTTTGTCTTTAATTGTTGTAATATCTAATTCACCGCTATAACCTTCAGAATAACGGAATTTTCCTCCAGTTATAAATCTTGGTGTTTCAGCAATAGCTAATTCAGATTTCTGAGCTGCTACTTTATTGAACATTAATTCAATACGTTCATCTACTGTTAATTTTTTTGTTTCATTTGTTTCCATGTTAATTTTGTTTTAAATGTTAATAATTGTTGAATATATTTAGAAATTGAATTACTAAGACGTTAGTAAAATCCTGTTGGATTTTTGTTAGAAGTAAGTAATTTATAGCTAAATATTTGGAATCACGACGAGAATCGAACTCGTATCAGGACATTAAAAGTGTATAGAAGTAACTAATATATAGCCGGAGGTAATTATAATAGTGAAAACCTGCTCTAGCCATTGAGCTACGTGATTCTTTGAGATTAATATGAAATTGATTAAGTAAATAAATTATTTACCAAAATTTTTAGAAGTAACTTAATCATAGCATATAATTTGAAGTCATTATAGGATTCGAACCTACATTAATTCTTTTAAGGAATAATCCTACCATTAGACGAGATGACTTACCGCTAATTAAAAATTTGAGATTTTTGTAATTATATTAATTTAATTTGGAAATTTTACCAGTAGCTTTTACAAAAATCTCTCTCTTATTGTTAATAGAAGTAACTGGATGCTTATAGCCATTTAATAATTAATTAATATAATATTTTAAATATAAAAAGTTTCTAATAGTTCGGATTTATCAGAATAACTGAGTAATCCTTTTTCTATTCTTAAAATAGTAAATACTTTTGTAATAAAATCATTTATTGATTCACATTGAATAATTTTTCCTTCATAAGTAAATCTTAAATCATTTTTAATTTGATCTAAACAAGTTATGACCAAATTTATATTACGTGCTTTACTTAAATATTGAATTTGGGTTGATAAAGAATATTCTAATAAATCTAAATCTAATAGACTTTTTCTAAAATTACCTTGATATTCATTAGTAATATTTGTTTCTAATGGATTTTCAATAATTTTATGAGGAATATTCTCATTAGTCATTGGGCCGTTTCCGTGTCTAGTTTGATATGCTCTAGTAACAAAGTATATGTTATTTACATCATCAGGAATACCTTGTAAACCAGTATTAGACCAAGTAACATGAGGAAAGAAACCAATATTCTTATCAAGAAGAATTCCTTGAGATCCTTCAAAAATTACATTTTTATACCACCAATTATTATCAAAAAAATCAATAATTTTAATGGATTCTTCTATTTCAAAACAATATTTTATAAAATCATCTAAATTAATATTACGTTTATAATATTTTTTTAAAAGTTCTAATTTTATTTTAAATATAGAAGGAAATTCTAAATCTCTTGCTTTTAATGAATAAAAATTTTCTTCTCTTTCCCACGTTGAACCAACACCACATCCACATGTACCAAATTCTTTATAATAAAATCTTCCGTGAAGTTTTTCATAAGGCGTTGTTATAGGACAGTCTGGATCTATAGATAAAACTGGATTACATCCTTTAGCATTTAGTATTTTTAACTCTGCAAGTGCTCCTTCTGGATCAAATGTACAAGTTTTATATAAATGTGTAGGAATTGAATTTAATGATCCAGAACCAAATGTTGAAAATACATGACGAATATCATCTTTAACAACTGTATGACCAGCCTGTTGTCCACCAGAATATCTAACATTTAAAGAATTAGGATTTTGAAGACAAAGATAATTAGTAACTAAACCTTTACCTTCATCTCCAAAACCTAAACCTATAACAGCATAATTCATATTTTTATATAAATTCTGGTGTTATTTCATCATCATTTTCAGAAGTTTCTTTAGAAGTTTCTTTAGAAATTACATTTTCAGTAATTTCTAATTCTTCCCATGATTTTGTTTCATAATCTTCATTTACTTTTCCCATTTTATAACATATTTGGAATTGATACTTTTGGTTCAACACCAATAATGGGTGTTGTTACCGGTTTAACACAATTTACAACAATTTCAGCAATTTTATCAGCTACTTGATCCCTACTTTCAATAACAATTAAATGATCTCCTAAAAGTTCATTCCAATCTCTAATAGTAGAAGTATCGTGGCCAGCACGAGTTTCTTTAATATGAAGATGATATATTTCATATTTTTCTGAAGCCATTGTCATAAGTTCAGAAGAAGAATAATCATGATATTCATCATCACCAAGTAAATTCTTTAACATAGAAGAAGAATAATGAGTTAACGTTTTTTCATCACCTATAGTAATTAAGATACCCTTTTGATTACGTTTTTCAAAACAATCAATTGCTGTATATTTTGCAGCGAATAAATGAGCCAATGAATAACTTTCGCCATCATTTCCTCCACCTTTACCTTCTAAGAAAACTTTGGTTAACCAAAAATCTAAAAGTTCATCACTTGATTCAAACTGACCAACTTGTAAAGGTGCGCGATCATATTCATGATCACCAATGCCTAAAAATAATACCTGAGGATCAGAAATTCCAGAATCAATAATTTTTTGCATCATATGAGGAAGACCTTCTTTTATAAGAAATTGAGGAACAGTTAACATTGAACCTGTTTCATCAAGGCCAACTATAATTGCTACACTATTTGGATGTTCAGAAGAATCTCTAGATTCACGAATCCCTATTTTATATGGACTCATTGCACTATTAATATCTCTTTCTGGAAAAATTTCTGCTGCTGATTTAGTTTTATAACTTTCAGTTCTAACACAACGGTTAGTTACACTATAACCTCCACTACCCATAATTATTCTCCTACAAATAATAGATTATAACGATTTTTTGCTACATCAATTGCAATTTCGGTATTTCGAATTTCAATTGATAAAGCAATATCATTGTCTGCAAATTTATCAGCATCAAAATTAGCAGCAGGTTTTAGACTTCCAATATTATCTGGAGCTAAATCCATAGCATTTTCACGATCTCGTTGAAGTCTTTTTAATTTCATTTCAAGATCTTCTACTCTACGACGATAAACTAACTGACTGTCTTCACCAATAGCTTCTGCTCTGTCAGTTCTAATTTGTTTATTATTTCTGGTTAAAGATGTAATAAACACGCCTGCAACATGATTAGCGGCACCAATATCTTCATTAGTGCCATTTAAATTTTCTGTCATTTTATAATTTTTAAAGTAAATAAATTAATTAGAAATTTTATAAGTATATGGATTTGAACCATTAATCTAGTCCGATTAAAGACCAGATATTTAACCTAGAAGTAACTTATAAATAGCTAATTATACACCTAAATATTCAAGAGTTTTTGTATAATTAGCAGAGAAATCTTCATATAAAAAATGGGTCACTGCTAATTCTTTTTGAACTTCTCTGCCGCGAGCCTCAACATGCCATTTTAGTAAATCATATACTGAAAGTTTTGGAGGTTCTAAGTATGGAGAAATAACACTATATAAAGATTTTCCATCATATACATTACTAATTAATTGATAATCTAAATCTAAATGAATATATTCACGAGATATTAAATCATAAACTCCAACAATAATAAATGTTGAATTACAATTAGGAATAATTGTATTTTGAACAGTGGCAGGAACCCAATTAGGATTAGACTCTGCAAATTCTCTTTCCATTACGCCAACAACACATTCTGGAATATCTTTAAAAAATTGACCAGAATAATTATGCAAAACCATAAGAAAATATTGATATCCTTTTTTAATAGTATTATTAATATTTATATCTACATATTCTGCACAAGGACCAATTTTATAGCGGACATCTCCAGAATAACAACCAAGTTCGTTATTATGTTCTCCATTAAATCCAAATTGCATATAGTTATTCTTACTAAAAAGATATCCATGAAGATCAATATCAATACGATTGTTGTTCATCCAATGAACAAACGGTCTAATTATATTTTTTTCACAATTAATTGGAATACGTTCTCCACGAACAGTTGGAACAAGTGAATCACTCATACTTCGCATATTTGTTGGAAGAGGAATGAATTTTAATTTATCATCTATCCAACAATCTCCAAGATTTGGTAGTGCTTTCATTTTTTCTTTTATAGAATCAAAAATTATTTTTTGAATTTCTTCTATAATTTCTAATTTTAAAGCAGGAAGATTGGGAAGTTGAGTACGATTACGAGCACCTTTTTTGAAAATACTACGATTAGTTACAGGATTCATACGATTTTCAAAATGAGTATATACTTCAAATAATACTTTATTAGAAGATTTAATACAACACTGTGAAAAATATTTAAATATTAATTGTTGTCTTTCTTTTCCGTTAGTTCTTAACATCCAATCAAGTCTTCTATTAAATTCTCCAGCACGTTCAGATAATTTTATTAGCCCTTTCTCAAAATTATTATTAAATGCCTCTTGTACTTCACCATACCAAGATTTAACTTTAGTATTTCGAATTTTATTAAAAGCATTATAAGATTTAGGAAATTCTGATGAAAAATCTCCAGGGTGAATTTTCTCTCCTACCCTAATCCATCTTTGAGCTTTTAGTTTCATATCACGAATATCAAGATTAGATTTTTCAAGTAAAGAAAGTATTGATTTTCTTTCTTTTCTTTTAAAATTTCTAATTTTAAATAAATCTCTTTCTTTATTTTCTATTCTTTTAATAGAATAATTAATACGAACAGAAACAATTTTACGTGGAACAGATGGTAAAGATACATCACCTCCTGATAAATGAACAATTATTCTTAATACATCTGTAGTAGTTAATTTAGGTAAATTATCAATAATTTTTCCTGCTTTAACATATTCTCCTAAAATAATTGCTAAATTTTCTTTAAATGGAATAACTTCTGGAAATATTATTTCCTCATAATTATTTAAGAACCATTTAATAACTTCAGTATCCATTGGAATTAATGATTGCCCAGATTTAACAAGAGTTGTAAAGATATTAGAAAAATTACTTTCATTTCCATCAGTAATCGTTTTATACTCAAAATGTTCAAATGCTGTTGGTTTACTAATTGAAAAATCATTTATTATAAATTTACAATTACTCCAATAATAAACTAATTGATTTAATAATAATTCATTTTCAGACATATTCATTACTTGTTGTGGATAACCAGGATAAAATGGTTTGTAATCACGTTTTCCTCCAGTCATTTCTAATAAATAATTAATTATTTCATTATGAAATGAAATAATATCAAATTTATCAGCATATCCTAATTGTTTTAAAGCATCTTCATTTAGCATATACCCAAAATGCATCAATTCACATTGCGTAGTCATTGCAAAACTACGATTATCTATATTTATATTAGAAATACAAATAAATCCCTTTTGAAAAGCAATAATGTTTTTAGTTAATTTCATAACATTGTAACTTTATTAGTTAATTCATCTATTTTATTTATAATAGGTTTATTTATTATGTTATTATAATAATTATTTTTATCATTAATATCTGAAAAATTATAAAAAATTCTTCCATAATCATATTTCCAATTAATAATAGGACTTATTATACAATTTTCAATATTCATAAAAATTAATTTATGATCTATAATTATTGGAATTTTTATTAAAATATTTTTTAATAATGCTAATTTACATTCATCAAATTGTCCCCTTCCAACAGAAATATAATCTCTATCGCGTGACTCTAAATCACTAAGATTTATTGGCAACATAACAACTAAATCTGCAGAAAGTAATAATTTATCAGAATAGATTCCTCCAGAAAATTCTAATAATTCTATTTCTTGTTCTAATAATAAAGTTCTTACCTTTAATAAATCATCAAAATTTCCGACTTTTGATTTAGATAAATATATTTTCATTATATAAATTTATTATATTAGTGGCGTTATTAAAGCTGGAATAGTAAATATCATTCCAATTATCCACCACGGATTTCCTGTACATATTGTTACAATAAATGGAATAAAACAAATAATTATATAAATTACAAATAAAAATGTTTTAAAATATTCTTTTAAAAAATTTTTCATAATTCAGGAAGATAAAGCATTTCTTTGTCCCAAGCTCCAAGAATTTGATAAAAGAATCCAAATGGACTTTGTGCTAATAAAATAGGATCGCGTTTTCCGGACACATCTTTAAATGAATCAGAAGTAGCAATAACATAAAATTCTACATTTTTGCCACAAACTTCTTTAGTCTTTTCAGAATATTTTTGCATTATGTTTACAGCATCAATAGGAAATTCAGGAACAAATAAATCAGCATCTTTCATCACTAATGTATATTTTTCAGTAATTTTAGCTATAGCTTCTTCGGTAGTATTTTGAAATTGACAAAAAAATTCTTTAAAATCGTTATATTTTTTACGATTTTCTAAACGCTCAATTAACCCAGAAATTTCTCTTTTAGCATATTTTTGAGTAATAATAGATTCTTTTATTTTAAGAATTTCTATTTTATCATTAATATTTTGTAAAGAAAGAATATTTGGAGTAACTTCTAATTCATTAAGTATATCAATTGGTTTAATTTGAATTTTTTCTAATACTTTACCATTATCATCGTAAATAGTACCTCCTCTATAAATAGCACCATCACCATAATTAGAAAAATCAAATAAAAAATTATCATATAATTCATTAGATCCTTTTTCAATATAAATACTTTGTGAATTTTTTTCAGTATTAATGATTTCAGTAAAATCATCTAAATTAAGACCAGTTAAAAATTTAAAAATTTGTTTTTTCATAAGTTTAATGTATTTGATTACGCATAAATGTTAATAATCCAATAATAGATTTAATATTTCGATCAATTAATTCTTCATAAAGATTAATTCCCGGAATATAAGTTTCATTTACCCAAAAATATGATTCTTTTGGATAATCAATTACTTGGGATAAAACATAGTATGTTTTACTTCCATCAATAAGTTGATATTTTTTATATAAGTTAAATGAAGGATCAAGAATTTCAGATATTTCTTCAATTCTATTATTACATTCTTTTAACACAGATTTCTTTTCATCATTACTACATTCAACTTCTTTTAATACAAATGCTTTCCATGCATTTTTATTTTTAAGTTGAATAATAAGATTAATAAAATCTGATGAGGCCTCGTAACTACCTAATTTTTCAATATAAGTTTTACTTATATTACGATTTAAAATATCCATTTGTTTGTCAGAAAGATTAAATGGATTCATTGTTTAAAATTTAAAATTTTCATATTATTTTTGTTAATTTGTAAAACATAAGGATTCGAACCTCACTTATTAAATATACGATCTAATTGTGCACCATTACACTAATGTTTTTGTTATACTACAATTATCATTTGTATCATATAACCCATTTATTTTTCTTTAAGCCTTTAAAAAATAACAAAAAACTACATATTCCTATTAACGAGGGGATCTTATTATTCCACGATAACAAATAACGCTTTTGTTATTCACGACTATTCCACCATAGTTGGTCTTATTAATATGATAACTTAATAAAATTTTGTTGAAATTAAGGATTCGAACCTTCCTATTGATAGCTAATCAATTATGCCCAATACACCGATTTCATATTTATTATATCAGTCTCAAATAATAAATACCCATTTATATTTGTTTGCCTAAAAATATAAAAATTAGAATCCGACGTAAGCGCTTCGGTATAATCTGCGATCATCTAACTTCTGATGATTAAGAATCCTTGTATACGAAAAGAATTAATTACGAATTATTATAAAGTATAATTAAACTTATTTATTTGACTAGAATAAATGTGGACCTGGAGGGATTCAAACCCTCGTCTTACATAGCTCCAATATAAAAATTATACACGCTTAGTTTTTACAGTACTTTATCTGAATTACTTAAGGTAATTAATCTAGGGACAGATGAATGCCCTCCACCACTTAGTTTTAAGGTCTAAGAACCATTAGAAAAATTTTGTTATAATTAGATACCAAGGTCTATAACAACCCCGCGATAAATTATGCAGCCATTCTTACGTTTGAGAACATAACTGGAGCTATAAAAGCTACCATATCGAAAGAAGATTTTTCTTTTGCGTTTATTGTTTTTACATATTTAAAAAGATGCCTCTTTACGTGTTTTTATACCTGATACTTTGTAATCAAACTCAGTCAGGCCCGATTATTAAAAAATTAGTATAGACTACTCCCATATAGATTCCTATACTACTCCTTCCGACGAAGACTTTTATTAAATATATTTTAAACAATATACCCAATATAATTATTTTTCATATTAATTATCAAATAACCATTCCCAAATAATTTTAATAATTTGCCATATAAATAATCCTATGAAAAATATTGCAAATACTCCAAGAATTAATCCAAGAATTAATTCAAAAATAGTTTGTATTAACATATTATTCTAATATTTCAAAAGTAAAAGAATTATCTCCAGAAATTTGAGAACAATGAAAAGAAATTTTTTCATTAATACTAAGATTTTTCCATGTTTTTCCGCCAAATTTTCTAGGTTGATAATTAGAAGGAATTATAGCATTAGAAACAAATGTATCATAAGCTTCTTCTGAAATTTTTATATTTTTAAAAGCTACCATAGGAATTCGATAATTATTTGTACAAACTCCTCTTGCAACAATTATATTAAGATTATCTTTAGTAGATTTTTCCCAACTAATTTTTTCTTCTCTTGTCTCATGAGACAGACGTCCCTGCAAGCTAATGCTCAGAACGATTTTAATAGTATTATTCATAGTTTTTTGTATTTTACAGCTAAAACTTAATCATAAATTAGGAATAATTAGTCCGCTAAGACAATACGACAATCATTATTCTTTATTAAACTTCGTATCTATAGTCTATTTATAATTAAGTAACTAAGCTGTTCTCAATATCTTGAAAAGTTATTTTAGTTATTGTTCTTCATCATCAAATGAATTATTTTCTTTTTCTTCATCCATTCTTAATAAAACTTCATTATCGGATATTTCTTTATTATCACATAAACATAATTTAACAAATATTGCTTGATTATCTTCAGTAATAATTATACAGCGATCATATGAATCATATGCATAATCCCTATAAATTTTTGCATTAGGGTATTGCTTATGAATAATTTCAACACACTTTTCTTTAGCTTTTTCAGAATTCATTTTAGCACAAGAACTAAGTAAAAATATAGAAAACAATATAATTATAAAATTTTTCATATTAAAGTTTCTTATTCAAAAATTTAATAAAATTTCCAGATTTATATCCAACATCTGAATAACTATCATTACACATAATAATAATCATTATAATTAATGTAAGTGATATAATTAAATTCAATATTGGAATAAACGATGCTACTATAAATCCTATATAAGCAATTATAGGAAATTTAATTTTATTAGTTAATTTTAAATTTCTAGAATATCCTTCTTTTTCATAAAGTTTTCTAGATAATAGAAAAGTAATAAAACATAAAATTAATCCAATTAAATAAAGTATTCCCATTATTTAAATCCTTTTAAAATTGAAACATCACCAAATACATTATTTTCCCCATAAGGAGAAACACCTTTTTTAGCAAATTCAAACTGCGCATCTGCAAGTCTACTTTGAATTTCCAATTGACGCATCGCTAACATTGCTGGCTGAGATAAAATAGCTTTAGTTTTAGCATCAAACTCTGCAGCATCTAAATTATTTTTAGCTTCTACAACTTTTGCTTCAGCTAATTTATTAAGTTCTGCTTGTTTGGCTGTTTTTTCAGCAGCTTCTGAAATATTCTTAGGTATATCAACATCTGTCAATTGAACCCTATCAAACATCATATAAAATTCAGGAAGTTCTTTAGATAAAATAGTAGCAAGTTTTTCTTCAGCTTCATTTCTTTTTGTTAAATTTAATTCAGCAGCAGTATATTGCGGAATAACTTCTTTACAAGCAGATTTTAAAGTCTTGGCTAATTTAACATCAGGACTACTAATTTTAGTATAAAATTTAGCTACAGTTTCTGGATTGATAGAATAATCAAGTGCTACTTCTACTCCAGTTTCCATATTATTTTTATCATTGAAATCATATTTTTCAACAATAGTTTGCTGACTTACATTAAATGTAATCATATCATCCCACATCCAATGCAATCCAATTGAAAGACCTGGTTGATAAGTAGTAGTCATATCAATTTCACCACCCCAATTCTTTTTAATTCCACGTTCGTTAGAATCAACTGAAGTACAAGAAGCAAATGCTCCAATAAATAAAAAAATCATAAAAATCTTTAGAAAATTTTTCATTTGTTAAAAGTTTAGTTAAAGTTTAATTAAAATTAATTGTCTTTTTTCTTTTTTGTTCTTTTTAATGCTACAACTGTCATCCAAATAATATAAAATGCAGCAAATAAAATAATAAACCCAATAAATCCTTTGATCATAATAAATAATTTAGTGAATAATAATATTAGTTTTTTGATAAAATGTATCAACCGGAATTTCTATTCCATTTTGTAAAGTTTTATAAGTAATTATTTCAATAGTTTGATTCATATTAGGATTTATTGCAATTTTTGAATTTTCTTTTATTTCTTTATAACCAAATAATAAAAATCCAATAGCTTCAATAATAAAAACTATTACAAATATTTTATCTTTATGAATATATGAACTTACAGCAGAGATTATACAAATTGTATAAATTATTAATAATAAAATTATTTCTTGCATATTAATTTAATTTAAATAAATAAATTACCTTTTAACTATATAAATTTTCTTTATATAAACTGTAAGACAGAGGTTTCAACATTTATTTTTTATCTCGTTTGTGTCAATCGTCAGATTTATTTTCGAGAAAGAGTTGCAATTTTCTACTCTTAAAGTTAGAGTGTATACGTTGGCACACAATCAGAAGGTTCTACTACCTACAACTACAGAAATCAGTCTGCACTATAGCATATTGTTTAGACAATGCAATCAGAAGGTTTCTTTTATGAATAAGTACCTACAACAAATTATTATATTAAAATTCATTTTCAATAATAAATTCTAATAATTTAATTCTAGATTTTAAATCATGAGGATCCCAAAACCAACCAGTATTTTTCCACATTTTTTTCGGACGATTTTTATAAATAATTTTTATAAATAATACCATATTGTAATTTGTTGAAAAACGATGGACTGATAAACACAATCCAAAATTTATACAAATATCTTTAATATATATTTTTTCTTCAGATATAATATTTATAAATTCAGATTTAAAAGTTATTAATTCATCAGCTTTTTTAAAAGCTTCTAAAACAAGTAAAAATAAAGGTTTTAATTCAAATGTTTCATTCATTATAATTAAATTAAATATTATAAATATTAAATAAATAAAATTACACACTATATACTGGATTTAAATATAGTCCTCTTCCACAACCTCTCACAACATTTACCACGTGTTGCATCCCTCATCTTATTTATTTAATATTTTATTTTTATTATATCTTTAGTTATTAATAATTAAATTTTTATTTCTGATATTATATTTTTTATTAAAATTAATTATAGTATTCTTTAATAAATTTATTCTTGATAAATAATCATTAGGAAGAAACCAATAAAATCCACTTATACCAGATATATAA
>Ga0172381_10002955_pt1 | contig 18321 bp, 19 predicted proteins | sample Leawel6488metaG_FD_119754 | JGI IMG/M metagenome (GOLD analysis project Ga0172381, IMG submission 119754) | Leachate microbial communities from a municipal landfill in Southern Ontario, Canada - Leachate well 64-88 metaG | ecosystem: Engineered > Solid waste > Landfill > Unclassified | place...
ATCTAGATCTTTATTCATACCTTTAACAAAACTATTTATAGATTGTTGGTTTGGCATTATCTACGATTTTTATTATATACAAATTCTTGTTCACCAACCATTGAATGGAAATTTAGATTAGAATTAATCTCTGGAATAAGTCTAATCCAAACATTCTTAATAGTTTCTAATTGATCTGCGTTAGGCATCATAGCATTACCATAAGCCTGTTTACGATAATAATTCCAAGAGGATTTAGCATCATAATATACAGCATCTCTTACTTGTCCCATAACCCATTTAGGATACATTAATTTCATATTAATATACCAATAGAGTGCTTCAAAGAAACTCTCATCATCTGGAACCATTGGATAATTATCATCATCTACTGGAATAGCCTGATAAGATATGAGAAGATACCCGTCTTTAATATTAGTTTTAATATAACCACCTGTAATATTATATTGATACATACCAGAAAACATAGTATTATCTTCACTGGTAGGAGTTGTACTAGTTGTCGTATCCGTTGTAACACTTCCATATTGTTTTGTTAAACCATGATTACTAGAGAAACTTCCTGCTGCACTATGCATTGGATAAAATGGACCTAATACAGAAGTACTATATGCAACTTGATTAACACTATATAAATCACAGGGTAATTTAGTTTGATAATTCTCTAATAACAATAAAGGAACATCTTCCTTTCCTGTTACTTTTGTAACCATTTGAGGGAATGCTCCTACTTTTTTAAGACCCTCCGAAAGCCACTCTATCATGTCACTAACACGATATGTTTCTTCTTGAAGATCTAAATCTGTGAAAACCTTAGCAATTACCTTTTTGCAACTTACTAAATTATATATCATATGAATGCTAGTTTACTTCTAAATAATCTGTTGTGTTTGATTTTATTACCTTAGCTAATAATCTCTTATTAGTCCTACTAAATACTAATCTATAATATTCTTTATTAACAACCATACAACTTTTTTTGGTCCATGTAAATCTGAATTTAAATCCTCCTGTATGATCATTTATATATCTAATCCATTTATGTAATCTTTTACTTTCTGCCCAATCTATAGATAAAGTAGTTGAATTAAAATTCTTTGGACGTTTCTTTGTTACAGTTACATGACCTAATCTAAATGGTAAAATATATGTTTTTGATTCATATATTATTGCTTTAGATATAGCCTTAAAATATTCATTACATATTTTATAAAACTCATCAGATCTTATATAATACGGAGAATCTATATCTATGTTAGAAATATAATCTAAATAGATATCAGACATGTTATAAGGATGTTGAATTTTATTATGACGTTTTGGTTTACTTTCCTGAAGATCCATCCTTTAAAGTATTGTTTGCACTATCATTTATTGTATCTGATAAACTATTTGTCATTATTCCTAACTCTTGTTTAAGTATCATTTGTTTTAATACTGGTAACATATTTGTAGGAATAGGATATTTTGCTGTATCTACATCATAAGTAGTAGTTCCTGTAATAGGATTAATAAATTCTGAGACTTCTGTAGGTATTTCAAATATACCTCTTACATCTATATACTCTAATATATCACCATTGACGATATATAGATATCTATTCTTTAAATATACCAATGGATCATTTTGTGTATAATATTTATACTGTTGCCAGAATGATCTAGTTTGTGGACTAAATTGTAACTCTCTTCCATTAGCAGTTCCTATATAAGTAAATCCTGATTTAAAATTAAAGTCTATAGTTTTAGGTAATTGTAAATCTGTTTTAAGTATATATTTACCAATAGGTATACTAGTTATTTCAGTAATATCTATAGGAGCCAAATGTAATCCTTTAATCTCTTGAATATAATCTGGATTAGGAATCTTCTTCTTATCTATATCTTGTTTAATTAAGAGAGATCTATATTGATGTATCCAGTACTCTACTTGTCTATCTGATATAGTTTCAGATTGTGTCTCTACTGATCCTCGTATTATCCTTACTAAGTCTCTTATAATTAATGGTAATGATTGAAATTCTATAGACATATTAATCTTATTTACTTATTATTCTAACATTCTTTTGAGAATAGATAACTTTACTTTGACATTCATCATATGTAACAGCCTCATATCTCTTATTCTTCTTCCATAGAAATCCTAAGAATCTTTCATAGTCTTCATATAAATAAGTATCAAGAATAGGATTTATACTAACACTATCTAATTTAACTTTTATATTACTATAATCTATATCTATAGGTATATTTAATATCTTACCATTAACATACCCACATTTTATAGGAGAGATAAACTCTAAAGATCTAGTACTTACTCCAAAATCTATATCATCTAAAGATAAATCAGTAGAACTAACTGGTACACTAGATATAGATGTATCTTTATAATTATATTGATTGACTATAACATTTCTAATCTGTTTTGGTTTTATCTTTATTAATTTAGCAATACTATCTAATTTAGGTTCCATAACTTTAAATTGACTTAATGTTAAATCTACTTGTATAGATTGTTTAATAGCATAAGCCATTTGATTATTTTCTAATCTTCTTATGTCTTTTTTTAACTCTAGATTACTAGTATACTGAAAATATATTATTGCTCCTAAAAGACAATATATTAGAATTGGTTGTTTTATTAACCAAGTATAACCTTTTTTTACTACATTAAAAAATTGCATTATCATAATTATAATTTAATAAATACTTGATTTTACAGATATTTTATCAGTTACATTATCATACATAATTTGAAAATTCTGAACAGAAACTGTAGCTCCTGCTGTTGAATGTACAAATAGTTGTACCCTATCTCCTGGTTGAAAATCCCAAGTATAATATTGTGAACAAGTTACATATGTTGCTGATGTACTATTATATGCATTAGACATAGGATGTCTTGAATCATTAAGACCTACATAAGCATATATAAGTCCTGTACTTGACTTATAGTCAAATTTTATTTTACATTTACCACGAAGACCTTCTGGTAATAGTATTGTTTTAATTATAACATATGTAGCACTTGTACTAGTTGCTTCCGCATTATGTGCATGACGAACAACTGATGAAGTATCTTTAAGAATTAAAGCTGCTGAACTATCTACTAGATAACCTATATTATTAGTAAAGATAGAATTTGCTCCAGATTTAACAAGTCTATTTCCCCAAGTTGTAACCTCATTTAAATTATTTGAAGATATTCTATTATAATCTCCCAGATCATAACTAAATACTCCTCTATTCAATTCCCATATACCATATCCATTTATATTTTTAGTTACAAATATATTCTTATCTACAATAGAATTAATTGATGTATTGAGTATAACTCCATAATTCTTAGTGTTTACAGAATTTGTAGTTGATATGTTATTATTTGAAATTACTACATTTTTACTATCAGTAACATAAACAGCCTTCCTAGGTGTATTTGTATAAGTATTTCCACTTACTTCACAACCATTACTATTTTTAATAGTTACACCTCTATCACAAAATGTCATATCTTTTATCCGTAATGGATGTGGATATGTATAAGAAATATAATTTGGTTTTGCACTTAAATGATAATCTCTATCTATTTTAATTGAATCATGAGTATCAAGTATTTCACGGAATATAATATTATCTGCAACTGATGTATTGGTAGTTTTAAATCTATTATTCCAAATAAATGCATCACCATTTGCATATTCAGAAGTTGTACCTGTATGATTACGACCATATATTTTACCAGACCAATATCCTATTTGTGATCTCATTGGATAACTTGATCCTACTGTATCACTAGGTGGAGCAAGAGCAATACCAGTTTGATATCCTTGTATATAATTGTCGTATACAACCGACTCACCAGCATTAAATAAAATACCTTGAGCAGTCATTCGAGTAACTGCCGCACTTGTTGTATCTAAAGGATTTATCATTCCTCCATCATAATATTTTGAATTTATGATAGTATTATGATAAGCTTCAACAACTCTTGTACCAAAATAATCCGATGTCCCCAGTGTTCTATTTCCTCTTGCTGCGTGCATATCTAATGCTGGGACTATATGAAAATCCCGGAATGTATTATATCTTGCAACATATCTACCACATCCTTGTCCAGCTATAGCATGTCTACCACCTTGTTCAAACACATTATCTTCAATATAGATAAAATTAGAAGTACCAAAATTTGGCAAAGCAGTCCATTGATAGTTATCTCCTACAATATTACAACCATACCCATATCCGAGTCCATTACCTTTAAAACAATGAATGAACTCATTCTTATATACTAAACCTCTTGATAGAGTATCTGTGCTTTTAATATAAAGTCCAGCTACACCAAAGTTCTCGAATCTCATTCTTGTGACAACAAAGTCAAGAGCTTTGACAATACCTATACCATTATCAATAGCAAGACTACCATTAGCCCCCATAATATCAGCAGGTTTTTTACTTTTCACAGTAAAATCTGCTATTAAAATATGTGAATTAGCTACAGAACTATTAATATTAAAGTATAACATGTAAAGATTAGCAATATCAGCATCTACAATTGATTCAGGTCTATATAGGATAGTCTTATCTTTACCAGCTCCTACTATTGAGATCTTCTTAGTTATCTCAACATAAGTACCAACAAATGGAAAATTACCTATAGGTAATATTAAAGTGTCCCCAGCAGTCGATAAATTAACAGCAGCCAAAATACTAGCTCGTATATCATTCCCTTCCCCAGGATTAGCAATATATAAACGTCTTGTAAATATTGCGTCGTAATATAACGTACACGTATCGTTTAAAGTAGTATAATTAAATGTATTTTTATCTTTTATAAAATTATATAAACTATGATTTATTACTATACCACAATCTTTAAAATTACATTTAGTGATAATACAATTCTTAGAATAATCCATTTCAATTGCATTATAATACCCATACTTATGATTACATATAAAATTAAGATTTTCAAATTTTACAGTAATAGGTCTACTATAAATTAAAGATGTATATGATTTATTATAACTATTCTTTAAAGGTTCTCTTAAGTATATTGTATCACTTGATATATGATTAACTTCAATAGACTCTTGAATATTCATAAGAGAATCTATTACAGTAAGTATATCTCCTGTTTTTACACCTGTTATATTATATCCTACAATATAACGATTAGCGGCTACAATATTTACTTTTAAACTATCATCCTTTAATTTTATTCCTGTACATTTAAATATATTTTCTAAGGGAGTATTTGTTTCAAAATAAACATTTTCTCCCCCAATAATAGATACATCTTTATTAGTTAAATTAAATGTAGTATTTGGTGTATACGTACCATTCCTAAAAGCAATTATACCTCCAGTATCTATAACATTATAAGCAGTAGTAAATACAGTATTAATATTAGTGGAAGTAGTTATATTCTTAGCAAAAATATCAGATCCTATATAATTAGATCCTGATTTACTAATAAAGTAGGAAGTTAATGCACTTCTACCTAAATCCAATTTTGTAGCTATATTATTTGTAGTATCTAACAAAACAGAATACGGGACTGTTTTAGTAGTATCTCCCTGATTTATTAATATTACATCTGTAGAATTAACCAATGTTGCTACAGGTAATTCAGATATCTTTTTACTCTTTGTTTGAGATGATACACATATACTTATCATAAGTAATGGTATCAATAATAAGTTTTTTAGTTTCATAATTCTATAATTGATCCGTCTTCTGTTGTTATTAAATCTCCACTCTCTGTTATTAAATACTCTCCATTTAATATATTAATATACTCATTTAAGTATTCAGTTAAATACAATACTATTGACTCACCTCCTACTACTCCATATATATCTTCATCTAATAAACTAAAAGCCCAAATATATCTAGGATTATTTGTATTAGCAATCTGTGTTTCTATATCACATGGAATACAAGATGCATTATATACAATTATTAGGAATCCAAATATCTCATCTTCGGAAAATCCTATATCCCTCAATTGAAGGACTATATAATATACTGGACTATACATATTAAACTATTTCTATTGTAAATTCTTCTTGTTTACTATCTTGCATTATCTTATATAACTTATTAAAAGTTATAGTAGAATTAATGATCATACCCTTGACCTTATTTTCTCCAAGTAATATACATCCTTCAGTATCAACTTTAGTGTTCCCAATGTGTATAAGTACTCCTTTAAATCCAGGCACATCTACTAATAAAGGCATCTGCATCTTAAACTTTGGAGAATAGGCCCATATAATTTTATAGGTACCAAATGGTATAGCAGTTTCTCCCCATATCTTTTCTCCTTCTGGACGTACTGTATCTTCTAAGCTATTAGAAAAATAAGTCCATCCATCTCCATAATCTATATAAAACTTACCTATTGTATAAGTAGGTTTTTGCCACTCCTTGGGACGTTCTAATTTAAATTTTATCACTATGTATAGTTTTAAGTACTACTATATCCTTTTCGTGCTGATCTACTTTATTAGATATAGATACTAATTTAGTATCCATTATAGTTAGAGAAGTAATAAGTGTTTCTTTCATATTACTTACTTTCTCTTGTTCTACTGATAATACTAATCGTAACTGTTCAACTGTAGATTTTAAATCTTTCACACTACTGGCAAATTGTCTCAAGAAATAACTTATACCACCTAGTAAGAGAAGTATAATTGATCCTGATATTGTAACCATGTAATCCATAACTGTCAAATCTGTTTGCATAACTACGTAAGAATTGCGAATTAGTTATATATTATTTATTATTTATATCTGTTGTTATAGTAGGTACTTTCTTAAAGTACTCTGATGTAACCATTCCTAAACCTGCTAATACTACACCTAACATACTAAAATAAATATCCATATTCATTTTATCTTGTGGTGTATCCCATCCTTTAAATGTTATAGAAGTCAAAACTGCCATTGCCCAAAAGAGTACTACCCTTTTGCTACTAGCATATCCAGTTTGATCTTCAAATATTCCTTTTGCCCATGTAAAAAATTTCATATAATTCATTTATTAAAATATTAAACTTATAAAAATGAGTGTTTTCATATTGTTTTGTTTTAAATATTATCGTAATAAGTATATACAATTTGGTTTGCCCATTGGCTTACATCTGTACCGGAAGTATAAACCATATTTAATCTTGTTGAATCCCATTTTATTACAGGATAATGGGCATAAGTCTGTTTTAAAATAGTTATAAATTCTGTCCAGTTTTTGCAATCCGTAGAACTCATTATTTTAAGAATATCTCTATTTACGGTGTGCCAAGGACTTTCGTTTACTGACCCTGTAAAAGCAAAATAGTGGTTACTACCTGATTTATCCGAAGAAATGCGAGAACTTCTCGAACCAATAGCCATTTTAACAGGTATACTCCATGTTGCTCCATCATCTGTACTAATTGAATACATGAGAGTAAGCACGGTGTCACTTGATCTTAAAAACATATAGATATTATCCCCTACTATTTGTGTAGTCGGTTCATAATATGATCTTGTTGCTGTATAAACAAAACCCCCCAAAGTCCACGTAACGCCTGAATCATTTGAAGACATTATACCAGATATCCCTTTAGTGCCACCAGCAATATGACCAACACCATCTATTGCAATATACCAAACTCCATCTTTGACTCTAACCTCATCATCTCCTCTTACAACAGGACATAATGTATCAAAATCTGTATTAGCCCCATATAGTGCTGTTAGGTGTGCCGATAAATTAGTCTGTGTTGCATCAACCGCTGATACTCCCCCTGAAATTATAAATTGAAACTTATTTAAAAGTCCAACAGTATTAGTTTTGTAATTAAAATCTCTATAATAAGACGTATCCCGACAAGAGAAAAATAACCTTACAGTATCAGCAATACCAAAATTTAACGCTCTTGGTACATATATAGCATAATTACCTACTGTAATTCCGTTGTTTACCAAATTTGCTGATGCAAAATCAGTTCTATACAATACAGTATGTGTATTGTAGTCTAATACAACTAATCCCACCTTTTGATTTACATTTCCTTCAGACGCACTAGTTGTGTTATGCTGATATGTAATAATTATTTTCTTTGTTCCATCCGAATCAGTAACAATTGTCATTCCAGAATCATGCGAATATAAATCAGCAACCTCATTTACTATAACTTCATGTGTCTGAACTGTTGCCCCTTTAGCGATTGAAGCAATATTTTTATATTTCCAACCATCCATAGTTCCTTGAAGTACAGGATCACCTAAAAAACAGCGATTTAATTCAGAATAAATCCAACTTGTATCTTTAGCGGCTGCCCAATTTACTGTCACCAAAGCTGTTATACCAGACGAGTTTAAGGTTGGTAATTCGATTATAGAACAATCGCTGTTAATAAAATAATCAGCAGAGGTTCCAACGTCTGCCAATTTTCCACAAACCTGTCCACCTCCAATTTCTGATACATATATTCTTGCAGTTGAGCCTGGGGAATTACCAATCGTACCAATCTCATAAGTTTTACCTGCTGTATTTCCAAATAGGATTATATCTTTAACACAAGTTTTTATACGTGTTTCATAATCCCAATAATCTGAATACCTACCAAATAGATTTATTTCAGGATTTACTGTTTCAAAATATTTAGTATAAGAAGCAGCAAAAGAAATTATTTCGGCAGACGTTAAAGCTCTCTTACATTTTATGCTTATGCCTAAAGATTGTCTATTGTAAGTGCTAATAGTATCATCAACTTTATAAGCGAAATCATATACAACTGAATTAGGTTTTGCATAACTTGCATTTGTAGATTCCTGAATCAATACATTATTCATTTGTGCAAATGAATGATTTGCAGAATCTCTAACAATCGCAGTTAATCCCCATTGGTCTAATACTGTACCAGCGGCAACTTGTTGTGTTCTTGTGTTTATAGCAAAAGCAAAAGCATCTGCTGCGTTCCTAACAAGAACTCCAAATAATTCCTGACCTTTTATGATCCAGTAAGGGCGACTTGTCGTTCTTACTCTTGTATTAGACCAATGTAAAGATGAGCAATTGTTTAAAGGAAATGCCGTAACAGCAGAGGGATTGAACTTAGTGTCAATATAACCGTCTACACCATCTGCAAAGAACCCTTTATTTGCCTGATGTGTAACACCTCCATGTTTTACAGCGGTTTCGGCAAGGTTCTTACAGTTTTTTAAGGCTTCAGTTTCGTTATGTAAAGAATACCAATACCAATATAAGGATTCAGAAAATATTGTTTTTTGCTCCTGTATTAATAAATTTTGAGATTTAGCTTGTGCGGATGTTGGTTTTACTGACATTGCATCATATATAACTTTATATTCAGGACAAAATCCACCTCCTGCAAATCCTAACATATTCATATTATTAACAATTCCTATTGCCATATTATTATACAGGTTGTGCCCATTGTAAATAGGCTGTTAAAACATTACTAGCATTATATTTATAAGACATAAAAAAATGGTTCTCTACGTCATTTGTGTTTGTATATTCCCCTGTTAGAACTGTAAATGCTGAAACAGTTGGAGTAGTTGAACCATCTGCAACTATAATACCGTATGCAGAACCTCCCCTTACAGGATTACTTCCTACTGTTAAAGTTAATGCACCAGATACCATATCATAAACTCCATATTCTTGTCCTGCTATATTTGATAAATCAATAGCATTAGAACCAGTACTTAGTGTTTTTAGTTTAGACATCTCTACATAATCTTCTGTATTAAGATCTAACCATCTACTCTGACCATTTCCTATCTTAAAAATACTATTTGTACTATCTATACCTTGTTGTTTATCTGCTAATACGGGATTACTTGTAGCCCATTCAGCTGCTGTTTGTTTTATTATATTCATATATTATAATGTTATACTATAATCGGTATTACATAATTCGTTAAAATGTTCTATAATTTCCCATATCTCATCTGTAGTAAAAAAGTTATCTACATTATATGTTGTCTTACTAAAGTAATCTAATAATATATTACTGTATATATTAATGAGTTTAAATTTAGTCAATATTTCCTCATTTCCAGCCCTACCATTGATAGATAATATATTAGTAATAGTATTCCCTATAATTGCTTGTTGAACCTCTAGAGTGGCCTTAAAATTGTTAATTTCAGTAGGTGTTGCCATAGTTAGTTAAAATGTATTATTGCTTTAGTTAATACTCCTGCTCCTGTACCAGTAGCTATAAAATGTCCACACTCTTTAAAATGAGTTGCTGCGGCTGGAACAGTGTTTGCTTGATCTACTCTACCAGCAGTTGTAGAACTAGAATATATAACATATCCCATTGCAGCAGTATCAGCAGCATTAGGTAATACTTCAGCAATTCCTGATATTACTACCCATACTCCAGCAGTAGAAGATACTGTTGCATATACAATTCCTATTGGCATATCTCCATCAATAGGATTTTTAATAACATTATTATTAGTTCCTCCTTGTTGAAAATAAACTACTTCTCCTTTATTAAGTGTTTCTCCAGCAGTAAGTTTAACAGCATACCCACCTTCAGCAGTTATCTTAAAATTACTTCCCCCACCTTCTATACTACCATCTTTATCTATTAAAGTTTTCTCACTATTATTATTTCGTATAGAAAATAGTTTTGCTCCACTTGTTGATAAAGCAGAATAGGTATCAATCATATAAGCTACAGCACTTGCTCCATCTGCAACTCTAGGATTAAATAATAATCTATTTACAGTTCCATCATAATAATACAATTGATTATTATTTAATGTAAACATTTCTCCTGTATTTGTGTTTGATAAATCAAGAGATATAATATCTAAAGATGCTTCTAAAGTTGGATAAGTACTACTAGTAACTTTTAAACCATAATTTGTAGATATTAGTCCAGGAGTAGTTAATGTAGTTGAATGAAACGCTCCATTTAAATTTACTCTAGTAGTTCCATCTGGATCAGTAGTTCCAGTATATATATTTACTCCAGCTTGTTTACTTGTATAAGGAGTGTATTTATTTGTTGACCAATCTAATATATCATCTATAGGACTAGCTGCTGATATATCACTAGTTAAAGCAATAGTTCCTGTGGTTGTTGGTAATGTTAAAGTTGGGGTTCCTGCAACAGAAGCTACTTTAATAATAGCAAGTCCAGATGTTAATCCATACATGGATATTTCGCCACCTTTAACAACATTTTCTCCAAGAATTAATTGTGAATTACCATAATAACCTCCTGGAAATAATTGAGTTTCTATACCTATAGGTTTATTAACTGAAACCCATGAATCAGCAGTATTAAAAAGAGAACCATCAAATTCCCCATCTGAATATATAGTTAAATTTCCTCCAACAGTTACTCCTATTACATCAGCAATAGTTGCCTCTACATTACCAGTAACAACTATTTTAGTTGTATTAATTTCATGCGTATAAAAATTTCCATTTAAGTTTAATCTTGTAGTTAATACAGGAGGAGTAGAACTTGTATCAAAAGATAAGAATGCTTGTTGAGTAGCATAAGGTTTATATCTATCTGTATCCCAATTTAAAATATTTGCTACTGGAGGTGTTCCCCCAGCAATAGTAATATTTTCCCATCTATTATTTGCCGCAACCCAACCTAATGCTTGTCCATCAGTTTTGCCTACAGTATAAACATTTGATAATCTTTCTAAAGTAGGTTGTATTCTTAATTGAACAATTATAGAACCTACTACAGGATCTTTAACTGAACATATACCTATAGCAACTGTATTATTAGGAGCTACAGGTCTAGTAGAAGTCAGAGTTCCAGTAGTAGTTGCACTAACATACACTAAAGCTCCTTCAGTTAAACCATTTGTAGGTATGTTATGTACAACTCCAGTTATAGTAACATTACCCTCTTCTCCATCAGCTATATCATTTGTAGTTAAACCAATTGTAACTAAACTAGTAGATTCAGAATCTGCTTTAGCAGGAGCAATATAACATATATCACCTGCTGCACTAGTTACATATACTGGTACCCCTGCTAATATAGTTGATCCTGTATTATTATTAACTCTACACCATATCTCATATCCTACCTGTTGAATACAACCAGATATATCTGACATGATGTTTATTGTACCTAAATCTGCATTCCAATAAGATAATCCAACATTATGTGAAAGAGGTAAGGAAGGATTTGTATTATATTGAATATATTGTGTATAAAGAGCATTACCTATTATAGCATCATAACCTACTGTTAAATTTTTAGTTGTTCCAATTTGAACATCACCTTCAAACTCAATAGTTCTTCCAGAACCATCAAATAATACTAAAGGAGTTGCAGTATCTATAATATCAAAGGCAAATGAATTTGTACGTAATAGACTTGTACCTATACTAGTACCAACAAGCCAGTTGCCGTTGTATCTATAATATTTACTATTAAATTGAGTAGCTTCTATATTACCATTGACATTTAATGCTTCATTTAATGCTACAGGAGTATTTATACCTACATAATCTGTATAGTAAATACCGCCAGTCATTGTAGTCCAATAATTTGTAGCACCTCCTACTAATGAAGATAATGTTACAGATCCAGATATTGTATCTGTAAATACTAATTCATCTGTAATATTAGTAATATATACATTTGCTGAATTAAAATATGCATAATCACTTAAATTGATATTTGTAGCAATTAACGCATTTGTTCCTGTATCAAAATATAAAGAAGAATCAGAACCTAATACACCACTTGAAGCAAATTGAATATATCCATTAGATCCAGAAACAAGTAAATCTAATCCATATGTTCCATTATTCTTTAATGATGAAAGTCCATCTCCACTACTTATGATACTATCTAATAATGTTTTATTTGTATGAGTATGTTGATTAGTATAAGCTAAATCCCAATGTGTAGTATCAGTTGAAGTTATTGTATATGCTTCAGAAGCTAGAAATACTGGATCTGTTTCTGTAGTTAGATACCCTACTAAACTATGATCTCCCCACATATAAGCATTATTCCAATGAGTAAGATCTAAATTTACTATTGAATGAGCTATAGATGATACAAATATAGGATCTGTCTCAGTAATAATATAAGGAACATCGTTGACTAATTCTGAAATATTATCTCCTGATTGTAAGTATCCTCCTATTTGATTATCTACATATGCCTTAACAGAATGTTGAGTAGGTACTGCTACAGCACTATCTGATACTAAAGTATCTTCATTTAATATAGATGTAATTGCTATACTAGATCCTAATCTTAATCCTGTAGATAATATAGTTCCAACTACTTTTAGACTTTCAGTTCCAGTCATACTAGTTCCACCTATCACAACTTTATCTGTAATAGTAAGTGGTCTTAATATACCCGTATCATATCTAAACCAATATGAATCTGTAGAACCAGATCCTAATATATATGGATTATAACCGTCAGATAATTGTATAACAGCTTGTTCAGCATTATATGCTGGAACATTTACTGGTATAATAGAACCTAATACTATATCATAAGGATTACCAAGGATAATTGCTTCCATTCAATAAAAGTCTTTCTAATGTTTCTAACATTTCTAATAATTCTTCTTTTCGTGCTACAAAAGCACTTTTTTCTATTGATTGTAAAAAAGTATAGTATAAAAGAGGTTCTTGAATATCTCTTTCCATTAATACTTTACTATTATATAAATTAGGTATTTGTCGTAATCTATCATATACTTGAGTTTTGATATCTCCATATATGAGAACAGAAAGAGTTTTTACATCTATATCAGTCCATACACCTCCTGTATAATACTGAACTTTATAAGTAATATCCCAGATACCATCTGGTAATACTTCATTAGTCGCTATAGTTACTCCTCCAGATAATACTACATTATGATCTAATTCAAAAACTAGATCTGCTGCAGTTACAAATGGCCCTGATAATACATATAAATCTATTTGATCACATACCAACACTTCAGTTGAAGTATTAATAGTAATATCCATAGTTAATGAATATGTTAACCCTGTACGTGCTGCAATACTTGTATAACTAGGATCACCATCTGTACCCCATCCTGTAGATGCATCTGTAAAAGTTATTAATTTACTATCATTTCTTTCAACAACTGTTAAATCTAATGCTAATGCCATTTGTTAATATTTTAAAGAAAGAGGTTAGATTTTAACCTAACCCCTTAATTATTTAATTAATATACATATTCTACATATAAATCAAGAACACCAGCAGTAAGTGCCTGAGTGGCTACTGTAGCAGTAAGTTCATGATTGGCTGTAGTAAGTAATAAAGAAGCTGCTTTTCTAGCAGAATATATGATAGCAGTACCTGCATCTAATGTAGAAGCATTACTACCTACTGCAGGACTACCAATTAATCCAGCATGAATACCTGCCTCCCATACATTAGTGGCATCACTAACTGCAATTGCAGCCTTGATATCACCAGCACTCTGTATTGTTAATGCTATGGTTCCAGCATCAGCAGAAGCAGTTGTAAAAGTTGTCCGTACATTATAATAAGCATCTGTAACAATTGCTCCAGAAGGTATAACAACACCTAATCCATAAGATGCAACAGCTTTACCACTAGTAGCATCAAATGTAGCTTTTACAATGTGTTTAGTTAAAAATTCATTCATAGTTATTTATAATTTAAGATTAGAAACTAATTGCATTAAAAGCAGCAGGAGTTGATGCCATCCAAGGATTCAACACAGCTAATACATCAGTAGTTTGAGAAGCACCGTCTACAATATATAATTCAGTAGTCAGACGAGTTGTTTTATCATAACTATCTGGAGAACTATATCCTTTTTTACTTTCAATAACGATAGTATCATAATTAGTAGATGCTACTGTACGCATTGCAGGAGTGAATACTGGGAATACAGTCCTATTCATAATACCTTTATAAGACTGTGCTTTCTTTTCAGCATCACGAACTCGTTGCCATGTACCATTACCTGGAGTAGCAGCAGTTGTATAAGCTACAGTTGTAGCACTAGTAAAGTTATTAGAAAGTAAGAATGCTTTAAAATTAACTTGATAGTATTCATCTATTGCATTAACATTATCTGTTACATCATAAGGCATTGTTCTACCTGTTAATACTATGTTAGTAGTATTATCTGTAGCAGTAATCCTACGATTAACATGTTTATTAATTACACCTGTAAATAGTGTACATAAATTAGCTACAGTTGCGGTAGTACATATAACACGATAAGTAACAGCTACTTGACCTGGACGATCATATGTATCTGTATAAACTATACGTATAGTATATTCTGTACCAACTACTGGAGTTAAACTAGGTGTTATTGTTACTACTTGAGCAACAGCTGCACTATATGCACGACCAATATAAGAAGTTACATTATTTCCTTCAATTGGATCAGATATAATCAGTTTACGAATACCAGTTACAGCAGTACCAGCTTCATTTGTTATACTATATGTTTGACCTATTGCTTCTGCCAAATATATAATTGGCGAATCAGCTATTGTGATTCCTGCGGAAGCAAGTTTGAGATTCTTATCAAGAACTATAATCTCACCTTCTGCTGGACCATTAGTTCCAGTATATAAGGTAGCTGATGTTAATGCAGCAGTACGAGCTATAGATTTTCCGATAAGTACTTTATTTACTCTATCCATTTTTTATTTATTATTAAGTTATACACTTGTTTAGACTTTTTAAAGTCTCATACATTAGTTGGTTTTTGTAGAGAAGTGTACAACAGGTACAGGTCCTTCTACTTTGCTGACCTATTCGATTGGAATAGGCTATCATATTTCTATGGCATTTCCACGTCGAACCAGTAATGTATATCTTTAGTTACTCGGAAGTAACAATTTCATTATTATAAGTTTGATATCTAGGATCTTTAATATTCTCTAAATACATTCTAACAGCTCCCTTAACAATCTCATAATGAGTATGCTCTGGAAGATCACATGATGTAGATGGTAATGCTACAACTGTAGGTTTCATAAGATATCTTAAATAATATCCTACTATAGTATATGTACCATCTGTTATTAATTCTACAAGACTACCTCTATATAATCTTAAAGGTCTAGCCCATCCATTATGATAAATATGTTCACTAAAAGGGTTAACTATATCATCTACATATTTATCTACAGAAGTTTCTGTAATACCTTCCCTAGATGTAACTGGAGAAGTTCCTATAGTAGTTATACTAACTTCCTCTCCTAAAGTAAACATATAGTCTACAGGTATTGGTGCAGTATAAGAATTAGGTTTTACAGTTCCTGCTGATATAACTAATGTAGTAGTTGGTTCCTTTACTAATGTTCTAAGATCATCAATACGTTTTTGTGATTGTTCAAATCCTTCATGTTTAGGGTTATTTCCATCCCATCTAGTCTTAACAAAGGTTTCTATAGATCTATTAATCCACCAAAATATTTCAGTTGATGATGGTTTAATTGTAGGATCTATAAAACTTGATTCCCTTTCAAAGGCTATTTGCATTTCTCTTGCTGTCATATTATTCGGCCTTAGATGCGTTTATTTGTGAAAAAGTTTGAACTCTTGGAGATTCTATATTTTCAATTAGTAATTCTGCACATATAGTTACAATTTCTCTATGAGTATGTTCTGGTAGTTCTGAAGTATTTGTTTCATATGTTCCTGGAGTACCAAATACTAATTTCTTAGGTTTCTTTATATATGTGATATCACAAGTAGTTGGTACAAATTCATCTCCATATATAAAGGCTATTTTATCTGTAGTATTATTATAAAATACTACTAATGGTCTTAATATATAAGGATCATTTATACTATCTTTTATATATCTACTAATTAAATCAAATCTAATAGTTTCTCCTGATTGTAATGCAACAGTACCTCCAGTATTATATACAGTAGAATTTAGATAAAACATATAAGGATTAGTTGCATCAGTAACTGGTAAATTACATTCTACCACATTTGAACCTAATGAACTAACTGATAAATTAATAGAAGTAGATATCTTGATCAAAGATCTTAAATCATCTATTCTTTTCTGAGTCTGATCAAATTTCTCCCCTTTATAATTATTACCATATAACCTTTGTTTAATAAATCTATCTTGAGCTTCATTAAGCCAGAAATCCAGTTCCTCTTGTAAGAAACTGGCATACTCAAAACTAGATGATTTATCTATTATTAGTCGTACAGCTGGATGCATTTCTGCTACTGTCATATCATTCTTTAGTTGAAATCTCGTTTATAATTACCGCTTTTAAATCTCTATGTTCTGGAGCATCTAGATAATTGATAGCATCATCTATTGACATACCTAATGTATCTACTCCATATTTATATTCTGATTTATTCTTTCTAATTACATTTTTTGCAACACCATCTGTAATAAGAAATTCAGTCTCTCTACGTTTATTATCTACCCATTTATCAAAGAACTTTTTAGGATCTTTTTCTATAATTTCAAAAAGTTTGTTCTCAACTAACTCACTACTAATATTATCTGAACGATGTCCGTAAAGACGTAGAAGTTTTCGCATATCTGTAAGAGAAAGTTTATCAAACTCTTTCATTGCTTTCCTACGTAATTGACCATGTTTGTTTGCTTCTTGAGCTTCGTTTTCTTTATTGATAATTATATAATCTGCCATAGGTTTAGTTTTATCACTAAATCCATTGGCTACAGATTTATGATGTTTTAAGAATATATACTTAAGTTCATCATCTGGAATATCAGTATCTAATACTAAGTCTTTATTATCAAATCTGATATGAAACGTTTTCCAATAATCAGAATATGGAGATAAACTCCCAATTCCTTTTTGTAAACTTTGTTCTAATCTAGCAGCAGTTGTTCCTACTGGTAATTTTAGATCAATATCTTCTTCTGTTAATCCTGAATATAAATTTCCACTTCTTGAATAATATGGACCAACCCAATCAAAACAGTTTTTGTATCTTCCACGCACACCCGGCATTGCATTTCTAAGCAGGGGTCTTACTATAACTTCCATTAATTTTAAATTAAGAGTTTATATTATAAAGTAAACGGTTTAGGAATGCCCCTAAATTAAGTACTTAGTACGCCGTTTAAATTAATTATTTATTAAATTCCATAATCAGAATTGATATAAAGTTCACCACAAGTTGTAGGATCTTTAATCATAATTCCTTGTTCTGATAAAAAGTGAACTTGGTATCCGTCTTTTGCATTCGAACGAAGCGTATTGATAGATTTAGCAAATCCTGTTCCAGGAGCTGCAGATCCACCTGTATGCCACATTACCATTTCACG
>Ga0172381_10002956_pt1 | contig 18318 bp, 11 predicted proteins | sample Leawel6488metaG_FD_119754 | JGI IMG/M metagenome (GOLD analysis project Ga0172381, IMG submission 119754) | Leachate microbial communities from a municipal landfill in Southern Ontario, Canada - Leachate well 64-88 metaG | ecosystem: Engineered > Solid waste > Landfill > Unclassified | place...
AACGTCCCGGCGGCGATGAAAAGGCAACTCATCCCAGTATTCAATGGGCGTTGACTTTTCGCCTTGGGTGACACCACCGCCCAGGCTGGCTGCCTGCTTGTAGGTCAGCCAGCGTGGATCGGCGTAGCCTTTGTCCATTCCCTGCATCATCAGCATGAGCCGGTTGCCACCGCTGTAAATGCGGCCGGAAACCGCATTGCGGGGAAGTCCGGCAGCAACACCCCCTTCATTGCTCCAACCCTTGCGCCAGGGCATGACACCCGACTCCAGGGAGGCGACGATACGTTCCGTAATTTGCTCACGCAGGTCTTTTTTGGGCTCAGTCATGATGCACCTCGACAAAATCTAAGGCGTCAACATCGTCATGTTCAGGGCCGGAGAGCTCAATGCCGAGCTTGTCGGCATCGCGAACCGAATGCAGTTGGGCGTCGGTCGGGATGCCCAGTTCAGCCATTGTTTGCGGAGAGAGGGGTGTCATTGCTTGCATGGTTTCTTCCTTAAAAATGCCCTTTCCGGTTGGGCGGGATGGTTCAAAGTTCAATACCTTCCTCGAACGCGATTTGGCGGGCTTTAGGGATTTTTCCCCCGACCTGAAAGGCGTTTTCCTGTTCGAGTGCCTTTTCTTTTTTGTCCTCAGCCACTTCAGGTGCGACCTTTTCCCGCTCCTCCAAAAAGGCCTCCCGCACGTAGTCGCCAGACGTTTTGAAATACTGTGCAATGTTCGCCTTCTGCGACGGCTCCAGCGCTTCGCGTTCCCTGATGACGCGGTCATCACGAACCATGACCACATCCGTTCCAAGCTGCGTGAGCTTGCCGTCCGTGTCCAAAATGCCTTTCTCACGTAGCAGATCGACAGAACCAGGGTCTACACCGCCGTTTTGCTGTTCAAGGTCAACCCTGGCTATTTGGTGAAGTGCCTGATAGCCCAAATCTTTGATACTGGCGTTGGCCGCAAGCATGCGTTCATCGGGCATGGAAATCTTGCCGTCACCCAGCAGGTCAATATCTGCCACGGGGCTTTTTGTGAGGATGTCAATTGTTCTTTGGTCAGCACGAAGCACGGACTTGCCCACGGGCGCGATCGTCAGGTTCTTGACAGGATCGCCCGTGATGCCCGCTTCAACACTTGGGATATTTGCGCGTTCAATGCCTTGGGCGACTTGTTTACCTGTCATCCAGGCCTTTAACACCTCAGGCTCTGTGTTTTGCAACGGGTAGCCCAATTTGCCAGAGATCTCCGCTGCACGAACCTTGAAGGCGGTGTCACCGGTCAGTAGCAGGCCTTTGTCGATGTCAAACTTTTTGGCGGCGATCTTGAGTGCCGCTTCGACGTCGCGATCATCGGTTTTTCGCACATCCAGGCGGTCACCGACATCACGCACGGCCACCGTCAAGCCGCGCGTGTATTCCATGACGCCGTCCTTACCTTCACGCGCCTGCAAATCGGCCAGCACAATGTTGGGTGCTGTTTGTTGGGTGAAGCCTTCCAGGCCGGAATCCGGCGTCTTTTCTGCTTCTTCAATCAGACTGTCAAAAATGGGGCCATCGGGTTGTTCAAGCTTTGCATCTTTTAGGAAATCAAGCCAGCTTTGCGGTTTGACCAGCGTGCCATCGAGTTCGCGAGCGGCCCTGTCTTTGTCAAAGTCATAGGCTTCAGTGAGTCTGGCCAGTTCAATGGCCACCGACGCAGCAATCGATTGATCAGAGGCACCCAGCCCCTTCAGTCTGGTTTGCAGATCGCCACGGGTTGCTTCCATGCTGGACTGCAATTGCAGCCATTTTTGGCGGTACTGCTGTTCATGCTGATCAATGCCGGCGTTACGAATGGCGCGCTCGGGGGCCGTTTTGGCCTCGAAAGCATCCAGCAGGGCGATTCGTTTTTTTTGTTCACCAGTCAAGGTTTCCATGGGGGCCTCTCAGAAACAAACTCATTGACCGCCGGAATCAGGCGGGGTGCAGTCGATCAGTGGAATGGTGAGTGCTGGTCCCCAGCGACCCTTGTTCGCTGACTTTTGAACCAGTGCATTACGAAAGGCGATGTCGTCGTCATACTCGGTGCGCCACTTTCCCTTTTGTTGCAGCCAGGGCTTGGCTGCATCGAGTGATGCGCACCGCTTTTGAATCAAGATTTGGTGTTCGGGCGTCAGGACACCGTAGCCCGCATAGACTTTCCAACCAACAAAGTCGGCACTCGTTGAGGCACAGCCACCCCCGGCAGGTGAAGTGGGAATGCACGCGGCGTACGAAAATGTTGACCCCAGTGCAGGCGTTTCAACGTAAGTGGGGAAGCCGCCGGTCGTCCAGGCCACCCAGCCACTGGGTGTCAAAAAGGCTGCCGGGTAGCCGGGCGCACCAGGGTCTTCAATCCCCACCCAAATGGCACCGGGCATGCCCACATCCGACGCGGCAACGGTGCCGTTGATCGACACTGAAGCGGGTGATGGGTCATACGACGTGCCAGCGCAAAAGACGTTGCCACCGACGGTTTGCGCCATGGCGGCGATGCCCTGGGCCAGCAGCAAAGTGAAAGCAGAAATTTTTAGCATGAGTCGGCATTCCTTTCGGGAAGGCCAGTCCAGCATCAAGACTTTGAGGGGAAGGTGGTGCACCCCGCTGGACTGGCTTTACCCATACCGCGAAGGCGCAAATGCAATGCCTGGACGACTTTTCGATCCAATCGGAAACGTCCCTCAATTCGAAGATTTTCGATGCCCAGTTGACCAGGTCACTCATACCTGCCGGGTCCTGCGGTGCTGTCCGAAAGATTTCGAACTGCCGGTCCAAGACGAGAGCGAGGTTCGGTTACATGACTTATCGGTCGGGTTGCTCCAACGCAGTCGAGCGGGTGAGCGCCGAAAAGTTGGCAATGTGCCGACGATTTCAGTGCCCGGACTCGACCACAACCCGTCGTAAAAATTCGTTCCAGATAACGGTCAAAGATTTGACGAAGAAATCAGCAGCGGTCATTCAGCGGTAGAAATCGCCTTTTCAGTCTGTCTGGTTCTTGAACAGCGGTTGTGGTCAGCTAGGGAGCACGCCGTCAATTCACGCTATCGGGCCGATTGCGGCCTTTCAAGAATCTCTGTCCCTACGGACTGTCGCTGTCGCGGCGCCACAGTCAACCTCTGTACTGGCCGGTCCGCTTCGTCTCAATCCATTTGCCGTAGTCAGTATCGCGGGTCCATGTCGTAATTCGCCATACGTGTTCCATATTTCCACCGAAGTGTTCGATCAATCTTCGGGCCGCATCTTGATGCAACGAGGCGAAGCAAGCGGTTGGAGACGGCTGATGTCGAGGATGCGTGGGCTTCCAATTCCAGTGCCACCAGCCCCAGGAACCGACGTCTCGACCATTGGAACGAAACACCGCCCCGCCCTGCATCGGCACAAGCTCCAAGTTTGGCAAACCTATGGATGACACGGGCACGTATGGAACTCGACCGACGAGGTCCGACTGCAAATAGCCAACACCGTACCCGATAAGCGGTATTAGCAGCGGCATGAAACCGAGAACTGCTGTGCCCTTGCCACCCAAGTCCGGAGACACGAACGCTCTGAGAGCATCGCGCTCAGGCGTGATGTTTCCAAGCAGGTGCTCATAAAAACCAACCACCTGCTTTGCGTCCAAGTCATCGCTTGCGTCCGCGATTGCAAAGACCTCGAATTCGACATGGCATTTCGGCTCGTCGACTACGGCGAGCGAGCAATGCATGAGTCGTCCGTTCAGCTCCGCTTCAATGCCTTCAATCAGCGTCTTAGCGAAGGTGGGGGCGTCCTCAACCTCTGTTGCAGCGCGATGCTGAGCCATGCTCGCCCATTCGGGGGCATTCCGTGGCGGAAGGCGCAGGAATATGGGCTCGGCCGGAAATGCCGTCTCCGCGATGCGAGAAGCAAACGCTGCCGACATACCCCAGTGCTCTACAGCACATGCGAGCGTGCGGAGGAAGGCGGATCTGGCCAAGTGGCCGCGATGGGCGACGAACTGCCCAACGTTTTCTCGATCTGAGCCGAGAAAGTAGTCGAGATGGCCGTCGCCGTTCCCGCCGTAGCGATCAGTGAGCACCTTGTATTCAAACGCCCACTGGCGCATGAAGGGGCGACGACCCTGGCTCTCGAGCCTTTCGAGCTGATGTGTAAAAAACGGAGGAATGAAAGTGCCGGCGCGCAGTTGGGCCTCCTCGTCATCCAGCATGGATATCCGCGTTACTGGGCCTGAATGGCAACCGGTCCACGTGACAACTAAAGTCGGCGAGCCTGTAACAAGCGAAAGCAGCCTATCAGATGCAATCGACGGCCGGCCAATGGCCCTGCGAATCAGAGCAATCGCCTCTGGCCTGGGTTCCGCGACAAGTAGCGGACAGATGGCTTCGAGGCACTGCGATTCCAATTCGCGAGTGGCAGCCCAGCCAGCAATAGCCTCGGCAAAAACCATTGCCGTGTCGTCGCTGTCGAGCGCTCGCGCGACAGCTTGAATCGTTGCAAGCTTGGCCATCGGGATGGGCAGACCAAGACGGGCGACCGCAAGATCTGCGACTTGTCGTAGATTCATTCGTCGCCCCCGTCCAGCCACTGGGGCCTCGTGAGTGGTTGAACCTCGAACTCTTCTACAGTGAGGTCCACGATGGTTTGCAGCACGCTCAACGCACGTGGAACTTCACCAACCTGAAGGAGAAGACTGATCAGGGCTACATCAGGAATTACGCATGCAGGCTCATAGCGCTTCGACACGGGTTTCGAGGTCTTGGCGACAAACGCTGCCCATCGTTTCGGGTAGTGCTGTGCTACCAATGCGATGCGATGTGTGGAATCCGCCCGCCCATGGAATTGCTCGGACCATCCTCGACGGTGACGGTGAGCTTCGACAAGCCAACGGAAAGCCTTATTCGGCCCTTGAAGCTTCAGACACAGGTGAAACGCTCGGTCCAGCAGTGCTGTCTCCGCGCCGAATTCCTCGCCACCAAGCGCAGTTGCCAGTGCATCCAACAATTCCACGCCGTACCCCTGGTCGCGCCAATACTCGAACCACCGTACGAACCACTTTTCCGATAGGGTGTAGCGCTTCATGTCGCGGACCGCAGCTGCAAAGTCGGGAAGCCTTGGCGGCGGGTAGCTCTCAATCGTCGGCATCGTCGATTCGTCCGAGTCCTCCTCTTTAGAGCTTGAGGATTCGTCGCTCTCGACTTGTGATGCAGGGTGGCCCTGGCTCCAGACCGACAACATTGCATCGAGCTGCGGATTCGCTCTCTTCTTCACGCTTGCCCGGCCTGCTTCATCCCAGAGGAACGCCGCGGCTACATCGGCGGCCGGCGTGCCCTGATCTACAGTCTCGACGAATGCCGCGAACGCCCTTTCGGCTTCGTACCACTCGCTTCGATCAAGCAGGAATCGGTAGAACCGAACGTAGGCGGCGGGCATCAGCTTCAGTATCAAGCCGGCAAGATCGGACGTGCTCGCGCCGGATTTCTCGGTCATCTGGTCGATCGCCGAGTAGATGGGCGCAAGCTTTTCGAGCGCGCTCATAGCTGCTTGCTGGTTGTGTCGAGAGACCTCCTCCACGGCATCCAAGACTGAAGGCAATCTCCAGTCTTTGCGCCAGCCGTACGCGAGCCCGTAGCGGTAGGCACTTGCCATCAGGCGTTCGCCCAATTTCGACAACCCGTAGGCTGTGGCCCAGCCGCATAGTTCGGTCAGTTCGCTTCCCTTTTCATTGAACGGTCCAACCGTGCTGAGAACGGCACGCTCTTGGGTCTCGATCTGAGCGCGCACCAAGTCATTGGCAAGCAAGCGGAAGTGGCGTGTCAGGAACAGCTCTCGCCAATGGTGCAGCGCAAACAGTTCGAGCTTCCGGCTCCTCGCCCATTCGCCGGCGGGAATGTGGTCCAACCGTGAACGCGGCCTGCCAAGGAAGAAAAGGTCCGCCGTGATCAGCGAGAGCGCTTTGGTCAGCGAGCGCAAGTCAGACCAGGCTTCATGGTCACTGACGGCTGGCCGTTTGAGGTCGACCAAACGGTATGCCAACGAGAAGTCCGGGTACTCGCCGCGTGCGAAAAGGGCCCCGCAAGTGTTCGCCGCAGCGCCCAGCTTGACCAAAGCCGAATTCAGCCAAGTTCGCTCACTGCGAGCCCCCAATCCACCGGGTCGTGGCGCACCTTTCAGCAACAACACATTGCCGACCGAGGCGAAGAATATGAAATGCAGGTAATTGGCGAACTCCGACTCGTCGTAGCTACCGAAATTTTGGGCAAGCGCTTCGTGCTGCGGGGTCGATGGAAACGTATCGACGAGAGCGGAGCCTTGATGGAGCACTCGCCAGCACATCGACAACGGATGTTTCGTGAAGCGATTGAAGTCGCCCCATTCATGCAGTTTCGCGTCAATCCAGGCGCTCGTCCGCACGGCTTCGACTTCAACAATTCGACGAAGCCACACGGGCATCGGCTGTTGAACGAACGCCATAATCGGAGCCAGATCACTAGCGAGGCTGGCCTTGCGCAGGAAATTCTCGAAAACCTCCGCTGCGCGTTCATGCCGCCGTACCAGCGCCAGGACCTTTGTCGGTTCGTACTGGCCTGTCCCCGCTGCCACCTCAAGATACAACTCCAACAGTTGGTCGCGGTCACTCGACTTCACGGCGCCCGCCCGTAGACGGTCGTTGATCTTGTGCCGCATTCGCTCCTGAACTTCTGCCGCACGCTTGGACTGCCCAAGGGACAGGCAAAGCATGGCGAACTGATGCAGGCCGGCAATGCTCGATTGACTCACCTCAGACGCCAAGAGAAGCGCGGGATACGGATCCAGCGTCAGGCGAAGCGCATAGTCCTCAAGCGCACCAGGCTCATCCAACTGGTAGGCCAGGCCGTTGTCGATCCGAGTTTTCAGCCAGCGCTTGCGGATCGCCTTCTCATAGTCACCCGAGGTAAAGGCAACTTCCTCCGCAGCCGTCAGGATGCGGCTGATCTGCCTGGAGGGGTACGCCAGGGTCAAAGCTGCTATCGCCCAGGATCTAGTCGTTCCGACCAACAACGCCGCGTGGTCACCGAGGCGCGACTCGTACAACCAGAGCCAGGCCCAGCGCAGGTAGTCTGGCGCTTCGTCCGCGAGCCAGCGCCTCACATTGGGAAGAAGCGACCGCAACCGCGACTCATGGTCGGCCTGACTGGAGACGAAGACATAAAGACTGCCGTGGAACGCGACCAGGCCAGCATCCACGCTTGCCAATAGATGGCCGATCTCATCCTCCAATGTCGAATGGGCGGCATCCAGGCAGACGCCAAGCGCCCCTGCCGGCCAGATGAAGTCGTCTTCGGCCATGAGATGCAGCGCATCCTTGGCATGCCACGACAGGCCTTGCCACAGCGCTCGGTAATAGGCGCGAGCATCACCCAAAGGTTGTGACCTGTACTCGTCGACACGTTGCATCGTCAATACGGGCGAGATTCGTACCAGGGCGAGAAATGTATAGGTCAGGACCAGAGGATGTCCTTCGCTGACACGCTCGAACGCCAACGACAACTCCGCCAGTTGATCCATCCGCGGCGGAAGGCTCTCGAGCCGGAACGTACCCGATGCCTGCTGTGCCTCCAGCCAGGCTCGCACAGAACTGAGGCGCATGCGTGGTAACTCCACCCAGTGCTCCTGTTCAGCGTATCTGTTGAGGCGAACTGGAAGTTGCGCAGGATCGACACGCTGAGTGCCCAGGATGAGCGACGTGTTCGCCGGCAATGGAAGCAGCTGCGCGAAGAGCGACTCCAATGGTTCGATCATCTCGGCGTTCTCGCGCCAGACGTGATCGAGGCCATCAATCACGACGACGAAACGCTTTCCTCTCAGCGCATATGCATCGCCGTAGGCGGTAAGCCACATCCTCAGATCCTCGGCATGGTCTCCTGCTGGGGGTAGCGCCAGCGCGTCGGTCGCTTGCATCTGCACGATCAAGGAGCGTGCGACGCTCTTCAGGCTAAGTCTGTCGGTTGGGTCCTGAAGATCCAGGAAGTAGTGATGTCTCACGAATGGCAGCCCGCGTTCGGTCATTCGACGACACAGGTAACTCAAGAAAGTGCTTTTCCCTTGGCCTGGTGAACCCCACAAGACACGGAAATTCCAGACGCCAGACTCCGACTCATCAATGAAGGTATCTGCGAATTTGGGGTCGGGTGGAAGATAGCCCGTAGGGATCCGGAACTCCTGGTCAAGAGGCCGAGGCTGCCTCTCGGATATCGTGGCCCGGAGCACTTCGAGCGTGATACGTCCATCCGGTGCAGGCGAATCGCGTCGAATGCTCCAATTGAATGCTCGATGGCGCAGCACGAGCCAGCCATGATGGTCTGTGTGTCGACTCTCGAGTTCGGCGCTCACATGCCTTTCGAGTGCCTCGTACCCGGCATAGCTGTGGGCGAATTCGAACCTGTCGAAGAACAACGCCGCGTTTGGAGCACCACCGACGTGTTCTGCGACCTCCTCTCGCAGCGCATCTGGCAGCGCTGCCAGATCCACCTTGGCATCGAGTAACTGCGAGGCGAAGCCAGCATCAGGGCGTCGATTCGTGGTCAGACCGACCTTGCCAAGCCGGTCCAGGCCTACACGGAACGCTGCGGTGGACCACTTCTCAAGCAGTGACTTTCCCTTTGCGCCTTTGCGCTGCAGCAGCCAAGACCAGGAGAGCGCGTTTGCAGGGTCGAACGGGGCGACAGTGAACTTGACCTGGACAAGCTCCAACAACCCATCCGGCCGCGATGCCACGATGTCGTCCAATCCCCTTGCATCCTCCTGATCGTCCGCCTCAAATTGGACCCACTCGTACAGCGCTGGATTGCTCAGCCAGTCACAAAGCAATCGGATTCCGACGAGCGTCTGATATATGTAACCGCTAAACGGTATTGCATTGCGTTTGATGTTGTGCTGCACTCCTGTCTCCGTTTTTTTGGTGTCCGATCTGCTTCCTTGCATCGGTTTCCTGAAGTATCGCCGCGCCTGCACATATCGCATCAAAATTGCGGCGAATTCCGCCTCTGTGCGCCCGCTACAACCCACTATCGCCACCCTGAATCGCCGCCCGCTGCGGCTACGAATGGCTCATCTTCCTAGCAGCGGACACATGGCAGCCCGTACCCAGCGGCGGCAATTGATTCCGACTGGAACTGTGAGATCGCAGCCGCGCCAGGGAGCTGACCGAGTGCCGTCACCTTGTCATCATTTCTTCACTTCGTCTTTCCGCTTTTCGCATTGCCGGCTGCTTTGCCGTTCGCTTTGCTGGGTACCTTCCCCTTCACGCGCGGTGCACCCGCCGCTTTTGGTCTGGACACCTTGGCGTTACCAGCCTCTTTCCCAAGCCTGGGCGTAAGATCCAACACCCGGGCCATGACGCGCGCGTCTCCGCCAAGGCGCTGTTGGGCAAGTTGGGCTGCCTCACTCAGCATTTGGTGGAGCTGATACCTGTCGATCAGCACGCCTGTGTCGGGGTGCTGCCAGCGCTTCTTTGCGTCAGCGACCGTCACCACCAGACACCCGGTCCTTGCATTGCTGGCCGCCATGTACTTGTTGACTAGTTGGCCTTCAATGGTGTCGCGCAGCACCTTGCCTGAACGCGATTTCTCGCCGATCTTGAGCTCTATCGTGGCCTGGTAGCCCGACAGCGCCCGGAACTTGATGTCAGTTTCTTTGCCATCAGCGGTGACGGATTCCTGGTCAACCGTGTACGCACCCCGGGACATCTGATCCAACTGGAGCGCTATAGCTGGCCGCAACGAGTTTTCGTCGGATACCCTTGCCCATGCAGCTCTGGGGGATGTGTCTTGAAGCATAAGCCCCTGTAGATCGTCCAACCTATCGCTCAGCAGGTGCGCCATGTCGGTGCTGGTCACTGGAGCAAGCTCTCGGCCGTGGTAAAGCCTTGCAAGCTCTGCCATCGTCGCCACGCTGGCGTCGGTTTCCTCAGCGAGTCGCTCCTGCGCCAGTGCCGCGATGCGATCTCTTGCATGGGCGAACATCGGATCGGAGGCAAGCTCTAACTTGGCTTGGAAGGCATCTGCGCCCGTGGCCTGGATCAGTGCATCGAATACATAACGTCGACCGTCTTCCGCGTTGTCGCGTGAGTCCGGCGAATAGGCGTCTTCATGCTGAGCGTCCTTCTCTGGCCTAACGTGGCGCTGGACCGCTCGGGTGAGCCTCAGCAACGTGTCTGGCGGGAGCGCCTTTCTCCAGTCGGCCTTACCTTCGACGCGGCGCTCATTGAAGAGACATCCGATCACCTTCACGGCAATGCCCTTGGTCTCCACTGGCAACTTGTCGAGCAGGCGCAGCAGCATGGCGGTGCCACGGGCCGGGTTGAGGTGGAACAGCACTGGCAGCCAGAAGAAGAGGTAAGGGCCATGTCCCGCCGCGCTCACCTGCCGGGTGGCCAGCTCCTGGATCCAGCGCCGCGTCATTGAATCTCCGTGGGTCAAGAGCACGCGGATGACCTGGTCAAGCTTGGCTTCGGCGGCTGGGTCATGGGGTTTGCGCATCAGGGCCATGCCAGGGCCGGCAAGCCATTCGGTCAGGCGGGCTTGCAGAACGCGAGCGATTTCCAGACGCCCGTACCGCAAGCTTTGGAGCAGCATGGAGTGCCACCTACCATCGCCCCCGGGCGTCTTGAGCTCGTCGGTCAGCTCTCCGCCGAGCACTCGTTCGACGACCGGGCCGTAGGCGTCGGCCAGCGTCGCCAGCCAGTCAGGCAGACCGTTGAGCTCGAGCAGCGCGTACCTGACCGCCAACTCTACATCGCTGTCACTGAGGGTCTTCGTCCATCTTGGGTCTTCTGCTTCAGCATACAGACCCATCAGGCCGATCGACCACACCACCAGGTAGGTGTTTTTCTCTGCCGCCTGGCGCTCTTCGCGCAGCGTGGGTTTCATCCCACGCCAGTAGGTCATCAGACTGCGACGCAGCGCGTCGGCGACGTTGGCAGAAAAACACTCCTCAAGGAATGCGCGGTCCCACCGCCCCTCATTGTTGCCGCCAGACTTCTTGCGCAGCACCTTCCAAAGGTTCCAGATAGTGGTGTCCACGCGCCCCGGCGCCAAGGCCAGAGCGGTTCGCTTGACGAGCTCGGTCCAGAAAGCGGTCCAATCCTTCTTGTCGTTGGCTTGCTTCAGGCGTTGCCGCTCGTTGCGCTTGCTCTCTTGCTCCAGCATCTGAAGGATTTCAGGTGTCGGAGCTTTCGTCTTAAGTTGCTCAGCAAGTTCGTTCTTGAGGGCCGGCGAATCGGCGATCGCAACCCGTACGGGATCCATGACGCTGTTAAGGCCGTCAGTTGGTGCCAGGAATACGACCATGCGCAGCAAGACGGCTCGGCGCTTGCGATCCGCGCTGGCGTCGCCCAGCGCGTTCACGATCCACGGCTGATCCTTGTCTTGGCTGTACTGGATAGGCCCTTGGAACAGTACGCGCCCGACCATGGATTGAGGCTCGCGGCGCGGCTCCAGCCGTGCAGTGCAGTCGTAGTCCGCTTCGAAAACAAGGCGACGCCGTTCCAAAGGCAGGGCGTTGAGCAGCTTGGCGAGCTGGCGCTTGCGTTCATCATCCAGCGACGAATGGCCTGCTGCCCGGAATGCCAGCACGGCTGCTTCTATGAGATCAGGAACATTGCTGCCGCCCTCCAGCAACCGCGCGCACAGCGCTCTCAGGATGTAGGAGGCCTGCATCCGCCCCTTTCGATCGCCCAAGGCATCGTCCGCTGCCACAACGACGACCAGGCTACGCGTGAGCGCCAGCACGCCCGGAAGCAAAGCCTCCAGTCGGCTCAAGCCCAGATCGGCCTGCTCGATGACCCTGGCCATGCTGCTGGCGAAATAGTCATCGCGGCGATGGCCAGTCTGCACATGAGTCAACAGTCCAAGCAACTGGTCCTCGCTGACATGCTCAGGATAGAAGTGGGTGGCGATCCATCGCGCGATGCGGGCGTTCCAGCCGGATTCAAGCGATGCAGCTAACTCGAGTAGTGCCTCGACACGGTAGTCACCGAGCTCTATGAGCGCATAGAGGGCGTCGAAGCGCTCGCGGTCATCGGCGTTCGCGTCCCCTGCGATGGCAAACATCAGGTCGGCACACTGCGCGTACCGTCCCGAAGCGACCAGCTTGATGAGAATCTGGCGCACCTCGGGGTTCTCGATGCCGGACGACCATGCAGTCAAAATGACGGTCTGAAGCGGCTTTCTTGCGAGTCGGTCAAGCTGAAGATCAGGAACGTCGAGACCGCGCCACTGGTCGGCGCCATGGCGCAAGACAAATGCCTGAAGCGCCCGACCGCACTGCACGTCGCTCAGCGACTCCGGGTCGCCGTGGATCAGCAATGTGCTGGGCTCGACTGCCAGCACGGCATCGAAGATGTCCTGGCGAAGCAGAGCAAGCCATCCCGCAACCGGCCGCATCGAAGGCTTGGGCAGTAGGGTTTGAGTGTCGGAGAGGCTGAATAGCATCCGCTTTGCCGCAGACACCGCCAGCGCGCCAGATTCGATCATGTCGTTGATCTGACTGGCCGCGAGGAACTCAAGCACCGACCGATGGTGAAAGCGGACACGTCCGTAGCCGCCCTCCGCAAAGATCGGCCGCTCCAGCAGTGTGACGATCTCGGTTGCTGTCCAGTCGGACAGCAGCTCGCTGGGAATCAGGGGCACGTCGCCGGACCCTTCGACATCCGCCCCTGCACTGTGCCGGATCGACAGGCGCCGGCTCAATGTGGCCGCGAGCGCCAACCGTTGCGCTCCCACTCGGGCCTTGTCCAGCGTGAGGTCTGCCTTCTCCTGCCGGCCCGCGCGGGCCATCAAACGGGCGTGAATGTGACTCTTGATCTGTTCGAAATGTGCGCGAATCTGATGGTGGTCCCGCCAGTCGTCGCACAACTCAATGAGATCCTGCGGTCGGCGCGCGAAGTCGCCTGCATGGCGGGCATGGATGGCCGCCAACAGTTCATCGGGTTTGACCACACCCTGGCCGCCGGCGAATTCCATGATCTGCTCGTCTGACAGGGCCTGCAGACAGACTTCCCTGAAACGTGGTGGTCGGCTCTTGTCGTTCGCGGCCGGGCCTTCGACGGCAATGCGAACGAATTCCTCCTCATGACCGCCGTCGGTTACCGCCTTCGGCACAGGAAGCAGCTCCGCGAACGCCATGCGGTCGATGTCCACGGGACGCGAGGTCACCACGATGGTGGCCCGACCCCAGCCGCCCTCCAAGTCGTGACCCAAACGTTCCAGCGCGTCGCGGAAGTCCGCGTGGGCCAACTGCAGCTCGTCGATAGAGTCCAGAAAGAAGTAGCCCGTCTGCGACGCGGAGGCACGCCAGTCGTCAAAGCGCTTTTGCTGTTCGCCGTACAGGCACAACCGCACTCCACTCGCCGCCACCTCCTCGAGACGCAGGAAGAAAGCCGCCTCACCGTCCTCAAAAAGGAGCTTAGCCTGTGCCTTGCACTCGTGGGTCTTGCCAGCGCCGGCTTCAGCGATCAGCAGGATGCGTTGAGACTCGAGCAGTTGCGCCCAGCCCATGTCTTTTCCCAGGTGCGCTTGATTGAGATTGTCGAAGGTGTAGCGTGATGCGGGCGTACCGCCTACGGTGCCAAATGTTCTTTGCATGCTGCGAGTTTATGCTGCACTTCTTATGTTCGTTGAGGGAAATAGCATGATGTCGCTGCACTGGAGCCCGCCAGCTCAAGGAAGTCGAACCCGCAATCTGAACGGCTGCTTTGGCCTTCCAGCTCATCGCCACGAATGTCAGGTCTTCAAAGTCGCGGCTGTCAGCTTTGGGCACGTAGTTCACGGCCACAACCGGCGGCTGTATGGTCGCTCGATTTAATCAAAGCCCAAAGTCAGGTCTAAGGTTGGCATTTTGAGACGATGGCTGGCTTGTGACGACCACAACCGGACCTTCGTCAAGCAATCAGGATGGATGACTACTCACTTTACTTACGGTCGACAACGCATCATGGAACCGCACGGAGCAACTTCGTGTGGCCGTCGCCTCGTCCTGTAATCGGTGCATTGCTCGTTAACTCACTCAATCTCTTCAGTCCATCGACGCTGGTTGTGAGCTGTTATGTGGTTCTTGTTCTCTAGGACAGCGAAGCAGTCGGCTACTCCGTGCCGTCTCAAGCGCTTCGCGGTCGCAGGGGCAAAATGAAGAATGTCATCGAGTAGCGGCGTGGTGGGTCGGACCACGATCAGCGGCAAGTGACAACGTGGGGTCGATGTACTTGTCGCGCGCAACGACTCTCTCACGAGCTCCGCGAGTTCACCCAGTTTTTCAGCAGAGACGCCTTGGAGGCCCTGAATATGGCTAATCAGGCGATTCTCGTGCTCCAAGCCAAGTCTCACCTCCTTGTTGATTCGTTCCCAGGAGAGGTGCAAGTCACTCACTAGCTCGTTGTGATAAATATCCATCGTCCGACGAATGACGCCGAATGCGTCGTTGAACTCCCCTGGATCAATGGTGAAGCGGCTCGGATCATTGATCACGCAAATTGTCGGCTGGAGGACTGCACCTTCATGCAAATTCAGAAAGCGGGATATGTACGCTGCCTGTTTCAGCGGCGTATTGTTGCCGACCCCACCATCGACATATAGGCTCTTGCCTATCTCTACTGGCGGTAAATAGAACGGAATAGCCGTACTCGCTAGCAAAGCCTGCACAAACTCATCCTGAGACTCGATCCTATGGTAGTTAACCATGCACCGCATCTCTGCCTGGTGCGACTGCTCGTGCGCCAGGAAGTCGTCGATCACGCGTGAGATATAGAACGTCTCAAGATCACCAGTTTTATAGTTCGTCGCGCAGATCAGCAGATGACTATCGCGCAATTTATCGAACTTGGCGAACTTCTCGATGGTGGATCTGAGAGCTGTATTCTCAAAGTAGCTGAAGGGCCTGCGGTTAGCCACCCAGACCATTCGAAGCTTTTTCAATTTGGATTCAGTGACGCCCAGAATATTTTCTGTGCGAATCTGAGAATAAAGCTCTATTAGTTGATCCAGATCACCCTGCGCAGCAAGTGTCGCGTTCAACGCTCCGACGGAGGTGCCGCAGTAAATCTTCGTAACTTCCATTTTGCGCTCGCCGTGGAACTTCTGCAGCGCCAAAAGCACGCCTAAGCCGTATGGACCCTTCGCTCCACCTCCGCTGAGAACAATTGTCTGATAGTTCATTTCTGTGCCGTTGAAGGACTTGCAGAAGGCAGTGCGCCACGAGGATCCTTGTATCCCGGCGCCAAAAGCGCCGTCTCGGCCCCGTATAGGGAGAGGGGATCGCGGAGCCAGAGTGCGTACTCGGGTCCCACCAGTCGGTGGTCGCCGGAGCAGTCGACGCTCCACCGACGCAACATATACCCGGCCGTGGCGCCCCTTGCGCGCACCCGCAATACCCCAGCCTCCATGCCGTAGTCCATTTGCACCACCTCCGGCCGTCCACGAGCCGGGTGCGGAACGAGCTCCAGTTCAATAACTCGCGACCACTGCGCATCGTGTTCCGGGGACTCGGTGCTTCTGACTTCGTCACCTTCGAGGACCTCAACATCGCTCATTCGTGTCAGGACGAAGTCGCGGAAGGACCGCGACTTCCGATCAAATGCCCGGATGTGCCAACGAAGGCCGGTATCGACCAGTGCGAAAGGAACCACGATTCGCTCCGAGATGCCGCTCGTATTTGAGCAATAGCTCATCCTCACTGGAAGCTGTCGGTGGATGGCCCGGGTCAGCGGCGCCAGCACGTCAACTCTCGGCAGGCCGAGCGCCACCGGAAAGTCGCATCGCACCAATGATTGCTGCACAAGCGTGATTCCTTCGCCGAAACCCTTTGCCAGCGCTGTCAGCGCGCGTTCGGGTGGATGATCAAATACGGGCTGGAACGCTGCACTCGGCCGATAGGTCTTCCCACTCGCATGAAAGTTGATGTTGGAGGGTGCTATCTCCTTATACAAAGCGATATCTCGGGTCGCGCCTGCTGGTGCCGTACCAAAGCGTGCCGTGATATCAGCCCGTCCTAACTCTCCCATGAAGTACAGCCAAAAGTCGATATGAGCCAAGCGTTCGGCCTGAGCCCTTGAAAGGCTGCTTAAGAGTTCGTGGTTGTGTCCAGAAGTCATTCGGATTTCGTTACGAATTTTATTAATGATCAATCATATCACTTGTCATCATCAAAATGATCATGTAAAATGAGCAAATACAAATTCATTGGAGGTACGTTATGAGTTCAGACAACCAAGGACATGACAAAGGCTACGCCATCGTCGTAAATGGAACAGCAGAGGTGTGGACTGATCACCACATCACGTATGAGCAGATTGTGCAGTTGGCGTTTCCTGGCGGCCCTGCCGACTTGCTCTACACCGTTTCGTATGCCAATCTACACGGCAAAGACGGGACGCTTGCACCGGGACAGGAGACAGCGGTAAAGGATGGGATGAGCTTCAATGTTGGCAAAACCAATCGATCCTGATTCAGGTCTGCAGCGTCTAGCGGACGAAGGCTACCAAGTCGACGTTCGTGAGCAGCATGTGTTGATACATGGCGTCCCATACGTCACGAGCGGACGTATTGTAGGGATGGGCATACTAGTTTGCCCATATGTGCAGAGCGCGGGTACAGTTCTGCCGCCGGACAACCATCAAGTCTGGTGGACAGAGGAATATCCGTGTTTCGCCAGTGGACAGCCGATAGAACAGATTAGAAATGAAGACGGCGCCAGAGAGCTTTTCTCCGGCTGTTCCATTCGCCATCGCTTTTCGAATAAACCAGATGGTGTAGCGGGCTTCAATGACCATTATTCGAAGCTCGTTCACTATGTCACATTGATCCAAGCGCAAGCTAAAGCAATCGACCCAAACGTCGACGCACGAAGCGAGCGCCGTGAAGCGCGAGCATATAGCGCTCCGAGCCCATTCGCCTACGCGGACTCCGCCTCAGCACGGGCCGAGATCCAAGCGACATCCAGCCGTCTCGCGTTGAAACGAGTTGCGATTGTGGGCGTCGGCGGAACTGGCGCATATGTTCTTGACCAGATCGCCAAAACGCCGGTCACTGAGATTCATTTGTTCGATGGCGACGTCTTCCTGCAGCACAATGCTTTCAGGGCGCCCGGGGCCGCTTCCATTGAGGAACTTGCTGAACAGCCGCTCAAGGCCGACTATTTCAGACGCAAGTACGAAGCGATGCACCAGGGAATCGTTGCGCATCCCTATCACGTGGAGCATGCCAACATCGGCGACTTGGTCGACTTCGATTTCGTATTTGTCTGTGTAGATCGTGGATCTATCCGGCGCCTACTCTTTAAGCATCTGACTGCGCAGGGAATTCCCTTCATCGATGTCGGCATGAACCTCCAGCTTGTGAAAGCGACTGGAAAGCTGGTCGGTTCCTGCAGATTCACGGTCTGTACGCCGGATCAGCAGGATCACTTTGATCAATATGCACCAATGGATGACGACGATGAGGACGCCATCTACCGCCAGAACATTCAGATTGCCGACATGAATGCACTGAATGCACAGTTGGCCGTCATGAAGTGGAAGCAATATTTCGGCTTTTATCAAGATGACTTCAATGCGCACAACGGCACCTTCTCAGTGAATTCCATGTCGTTGGCGCGTGACGTCGTCGTGTTGCCCCGTACGGTATGAGACTTTCAACAATCCGTCCAGAGTTCGTCGAGTTCATCCCGAGAGAACTCGTGGAGGGGGTGCTCTACGTCAGCGAGCGCTATCAAACAGCGTCACATAAATGCGCCTGCGGGTGTGGCGAAAAGGTGGTGACCCCGCTGTCTCCGGCTGACTGGCGGCTACACAAGGATCAAGCTGGGCTTGTGACGCTGCACCCGTCGATAGGGAACTGGAACCATCCCTGTCGCTCACACTATTGGATTCGGAAGAACCGCATTCAATGGGCTGGGTCAATGAGCGCCCGCGAGATCGAGCGCGTCAAGCAAAGAGACATCCTCGACAAGGCCCGGTATATCGACCAGGTTAATCGTAAAAAAGTGGGTCAGGACGTTGAGCCCCGCAACAGCGCGGCAGATTCTCGTTCCAATCAATTGGCGAGCCCCTGGGAACAATTTGTTGCAGGTTTGCAGCGGCTCATTGGCCTGCGGTAGCGCTGCACGCTGCAGTATCCAGCAGGGCACATTCAGCGCTAGCGTGCTGAAATGCGTGCAACTTACTTGCGCACTCGCCCTTCCCCCCGATGGCCACCCCAAACTGCTCCACTTATGGCCACCCAAACTGCCCCAGGCAGGACGGCTAAATTATCAACTCTTTGGCCTGTCTGGTTCTGACTTCCTTTCTTGGTAATTCCTCCCTGA
>Ga0172381_10002957_pt1 | contig 18317 bp, 20 predicted proteins | sample Leawel6488metaG_FD_119754 | JGI IMG/M metagenome (GOLD analysis project Ga0172381, IMG submission 119754) | Leachate microbial communities from a municipal landfill in Southern Ontario, Canada - Leachate well 64-88 metaG | ecosystem: Engineered > Solid waste > Landfill > Unclassified | place...
ACAGCGGGCTCAATTACCTCAGCCACTGGCTCCACTACGGTTTCATTTACAGGTGCAGCCACGGGCTCAACCACCGGCGCAGCTGCGGGTACAACCTCTGGAGCAGCCACGGTCTCAGCTACCGGAGTAGCCACAGGCTCAACTACCGAAGGCTCTTCTTCCACCTTATTCATGCTGCCCAGCTTTGCGACCGGCTTTTTGGTCTTCATGCCCTCAGCAACTGCGTTATCGACACCTATCAGCTTAAGGGAGTAGGGTGTGGCAGTTCCCAGCTGGAACGAGTAGGCCATTCTGGTACTCGCAACACCGGCGGACTTGAAAGAATACTTGTTTACCACCATATCCGGAGTCAGGTTATGGGCGGGAACATTTAATGTTTTAAAGCTGTATCCGACTAGATCTCCTGATTTTGCAGTGTAAGACTGATTTCCTGCAGCTTGATTAGTGTACCCCAAAGCAGGCATTAAAACGATGGCTGCTATCATGAGGGCCACAGTGATAGCCAAAATTTTCCTCATAATTGAATACCTCCTATTCCACTAGCGCATAGCATTTATGACTGTAGCTTGAACATCCTCCCCTTTGAGAAGAATTGTCGTCAATTCTAGTTATTCTTCATATAAATAGACTTTCATGGAGGAAGACCATAATTAAGGGACGGCATCGCATTTTATGCCCCCGTCCTCCTCGGCAGGAAAGACATGACGCTCTGGCGGCAAAAAAAATGACAGGACCAGTTGTTCCTCTGCAAAATTTTAGTGTTTCCCACGGGTTCATTAGTGTCCGGAATTATATTCAAAATTGCAGGCAGCAGACAATAAATGCGACCCATCGCAGTTTATTCCCGGAACTGCTGCCCATCCTTCCCGGCAAGAGGAGAACGTCACGCCCTCTCGCTGTGCATTGTCTTTTACCCTCTGCATCAGATCATGTCTAATCTCTGCCGGAAGATAGCTGCTTCCGGCAACCCTGTCGCCTCTTTCAAACAGTTTCTCTAAAGCCGTCCCCTCTTGGGGAAAGGCGGAGATGATCTTTTTCATGCTTCCTGGCCGGGCCTTAAAAGTAGATGAGGTTATATGTCTGACCCCCGCCCGCGAGACGGCCTCTACTAATTGCTCGATCTTTGCATCGTTTATGCCGGGAATGATGGGATCGATTCTTGCCGAGACGGCTACACCATTTTCCACCAGCTTTGCCATGGCATCAAGGCGTTTTGCCGGCAGAGGCGCTCCCGGCTCCAGCCGGCGGCAAATTGATTCGCTCATCGATGTGATGGTTATGGCCACGCAGGCCGACATGTCGGCCAATAGCTTTGCATCTCTTGCCACCAGATGCGATTTTGTCACCACCTGAACACAAAGACCTCGCTCTTTTAAGATCTGCAAACAGCCCCGGCTGAGCCTCAGATCCTTTTCCAGGGGGGGATAAGGATCTGAGCTATTGGACAGTGCCACCAGAGCGCCGGGCCTGATCTTGGACGACTCTCTGGCCAGGCGCTTTAAGAGATCGACCTTGGGGCGGCACTGCCCAAAGCGGGGGATGTAGGATGAAGCGTAGCAGTAAATGCAGCCATGCGGGCAACCTGTGTAGGGATTCAGGCTAAGCTTGGCCGGGCAGGTGCATAGCGGGCTCTTCCAGGGGTCAAAGGGTCTGAGGATCATCAGCGACAAATCTTCTCCAGACACTCCAGATCATCTGCATCATCCAGGGAGGCATTGAGCCTAAAGCCTTTAATCACAGGCTCAAGAATGATGTATTTCGCTTTGCTTTTATGCGCACCTCTGATCTTGAGGTTCAGGACAACCTGAGCATTTACATCGGCACCACTCTCGTCCTCATCTATTACCAGAGATCTCAAGCCATTGGATAGAGTCAGTTGATCTATTTTTGGAAGACCTCGCCATACCCAGCCAACGGGCACGAGCTCTTCGCCCCTCTTTAATGCTACATAATATCTAGTCGGAAGCTTCTCTTTTTTGTCCCTGCCCCATGACGTCCGCACGATCAGAGCAGTGAGATCATGCTCGGCTCTGATGATGAAATCCCGCTCGGAAACTATGCCGGGACGGTAAGGGGCCTGAAGATCTCGCTCCAACAATGCCCTGGCTCCGGCAATCCCTGCACGACAGAGATATTCATCTACTGCGTCTTTATCCATCAGTACATCTTCCTGGGCGGGCGATATTCCCTGAAAAGGCATGGCTTTAGGCTCGCCAAGTATTGATAAAAGCCTCTTTCGGCGATCCTGATAAGGCATACTGCAAATGTCTTCTCCCTGCAGGGCGATGAGGTCGTAGGCCAGGAGGGATGGATGAATGGCGCTTTTTCGAGAGAGGCGACGGCGATTGATGTACCTCAACATTTCCGCCTGGCTGCAAATATCTTTTCTCTTAATGCCGCTATCATGATAGCCTATGAGGTCGGCATCTGCGACAAAATCTGATTCGATTTCCCCAAGCTGCCGAGATATGCCGTTAAGGGCAAAAGTGATATTTCGTAGTTGCGAGGTGAAGATGAGAACTTCTTTTTTTATTTTATGAACCTGTACCCTCAAGCCGGGATATTTGGGCAGAAAACATCCCGGCACCAAAGGATCGCTGCGGTGAAATAACATGAACCTGGTGGGAACTTTAGGCAGGAATGCAACTCTCTCCAGCTTCTGGCTTTGGGCCATACCGGCAATTCTACCCGGATCCGGCATGCGGCTGTAGGCACTCCGAATTTTCTCCTGGTCGCAATGCAGCGAGTGAGAGAGAGCGACAATTATGGTCGTATGCCCGATGCCAGCCTGCATGTTTCGTAGAGCCGTGCGTGCGATGTACTTTCCCTCCAGAGGAGTTGCTTCTAAAAACAGGCCCCTTAGCAAAGCATTCTTGCGCTGCTCCGATTCTTTGCCGCTCATGGTGGAGATGCGCCGGAGCCTTTCATAAACCGATAATGCTTCGAGAGGCTCGCGAAAAAGGGAATGCTGCCCTTTATGTCCCAGCGCCGCCTCGGCCACCATCCCCATATCACTGCATCTCTCTCGCAGGGAAGGTAGATCTTGATCAGATACCTCTGCCAATGCAGTCATGAGAGCCTCCGGGCCTATGCCCATCTCCCTTCCTTCCCAGGGCGGCCAAAGCTCGCCTAGAAGCAGCCGTACGACTGGACAGAGTATATCGGACGCAGGCTCAATCTCAGAGAGAAGGCCCGCCGCCAGATCGACCTTACGGCTACGCGGGACCTGGGAGATTTCTTGCAGGGCCTGTGCAATTCGAGAATAACGCATTTACCTCGTTATCTTGATCTTCAACAGATCCTCTGCCCGCTTGGCCATATTCTCAATCATGCCGTCCAGCTCTTTTAGAAAAGTTTGGGTTTCCACCGTGGTCACAGCTCCCGGAGCTGAAGCCTTGATCAATCCCTCCTGCTCTAAAACCCGCAAGGAATAACGTACCTTGTGGCTGGGTATCTTTGTCTCCTCTGCCAGCTTGAGGATGCCTATGGGCTCGTTCTCCACCACTTGCTTGAGGATGACCAGGTGCCGTTGCAGCATCTCAAGCTCACCGTTCACCTTCTCGGTCAGAATCACTATCACATCCGCTCATGGATCAATAATATTGATTCGACTGCAGCCTTATAATTCCATCGATTGACATGGCACGTGTTAGCACATGTGACATCCTCCCTTGACCACGAATGGGCAGGACTTCCTACGTCATCGATCTAATTTGCTTTGACAGTCTGTTCAAAGTAGGGGTCGGGTCTTATGCCTGATTTGTTGTCACCTCTTCAGGCAGGATTAGGTAAGATATATATAGGCATAGCATCTTAATACGTCAAATGTCGTAATCATAGCAGGCGACAACCGGCATATGCAGGTGATCCACCCAAGACAAGAAAATCATCTGCCATTAGCTTTAAAAAAATGGAGATCAGAAAATATGAAGTCCTCAATCAAATCCCTGATACTGGTGGCCTCTGTGGCTCTTTGCCTCATGGCCATGCCAGCGTTTTCAGCACCGTCTGATAGCCAAAACAACACATCCAGCATCGAATGCAAGCTACCGGGCGACATGGGCCGGTTCCCGGATATTGCCGATCATAATGCTTCCAACTCGTTGCCGGTATCGGCCCACTACTCTGGCAGCGGCTTTGCCACGAGCGATAGCCAGTACCACACCCTCAAAATGAATATTGTGGGCGTAATAAAGTTCGATATCGCGAAGATCAATGGCCTTATCTCCGACAACAAGACCCTTGCACAGATTAAGTCAGATGTGCAGTCAGAGATGTATTCTGAGATGGATGCTGCACCCTATAACGGAACCCTGGTGCTTGGAAATGACTATTTCCTCCTATCCAACATCAAGTCCAAGACGACAAGCGATGATAATTCCACAATAGATGCCGATGTTACCGGCCCAATAACATTTGACGATAAGAGCAATGTAACAAATGTTGCAGGCCATATCTCTTTGGCCGTCTCAAGCCATGAGAATAGCATCATAGGAAAGGGCAAGCTGACAATTAACGATGGCAATTACAACGGCGAATATGATGCCTTGATCAAAATGAATTCAGGTAGTGATGATTTTGAAAGAACCGGAATGAGACAGTGCAAAATGAAATGCATTGGCGGCATGAAAGACAAACACTGCGAAATTTGAAAAAGTATTAAACCCGCAAACCAGATCCTTTTTTTAGATCCCTCATTTTTTAGCATTATCAAGCACCCTGTTTTCCATCCCCAGCGACTCTCTTCTGTACCTTGATCACCTCCGCCCCGAAGAGGAATATTTGCGCGGAGTAGTAGATCCAGAAGAGAAATATCACCAGAGATCCCGCTGCCCCGTAGGCGGAGCCCACGTTGACTATGCTCACATAGGCCTCGATGCAGAAATTTCCTGCTGCAATCAGAAGAGCCGCCAGAGCCGATCCGGGGAGCACCTCCTGCCAAGACAGCCTCACCTCGATCAGGGTCTTGTAGGTGGCGGCAAAGAGCAGAGTCACAAAAAAGAACGAGACCAGGAATGTGAGCATCCGAAGCAGCCCCAGGTGAATGGGCAAGAACTCCTCGATCTGCTTTGCAGCAGGCAGGAGAAGGGCAGTAAAGAGGGATGTCACCAGGAGCATAAAGGCGACCAGGGCAATGAGCAGGTATGAGCGCAGGTAAGTGAAGATCGTGTCCATGATCGGGACGACATTGTCAGGGATCTTCCAGATGATGCGAAAGGCCTTCCTGGTATGAACGAAGAGACCGGCAGCACCAAAAAGCAAGAGACCGACACTGAGCAGGGTAAAACTGAAGGATGCGGCCTGATCGGAAGCCCGGTCGATCAATTCGCCTGCCACATCAGGCATCTGCCGGCCCACCAGATCCTGGGAGAGAGCCACTACCTGGCCGTCGAGAAATCCGAAAGAGAACAACGAGTTTATAAATATTAATGTTAATATGAGTAAGGGAACGAAAGAGAAGAGGCCGTAGTAGGCTAGAGCCGCCGCCAGGAGCGAGGCATCATCTTTGAGCCACTCCGCAAAAGCCTTTCGCAGAAGCTTTACAGCAGTCTCCAGACGCACAAGAGATGACATGCTCCACCGTTGCGATTATCATTTATTTGGAAGGAGGATCTTAGTCTAAAAATAGAATGAAAAGAGAGCCCCAGGCTTTACGGTGCTCCCTTCAGATCCTCTCGTTGGGTGATGTTCTTGATCTCCTGCTTAAGGTCTTCCGGCAGGCCTTTAATCTCCACATCCAAAAAGCCGCGCACGATAACGCTGGTGGCCTCTTCCGAGGTCAGACCGCGAGACATGAGGTATTCCAGCTCTTCCTCAGAGATGCGGCCCACTGCCGCCTCATGAGACATATCCAGATCCCGGCTCTGGCCGTCCAGCTCCGGTATGGAGTAGATTCTGCCCTTGTCCGAGAGCAGAAGGCCGACGCACTCCAGATGAGCCCGTGCGCCAGGCACTCTGCCGGTCATTCTTCCCCGAGCGATGACCTCGCCGCCCACACAGACAACGCGAGATATGGCCTCCGCAGAGGTTTCAGGCGCATTGAGGTTAACATTGCTGCCTACGTCGATGTTGCCCATGGTGGAGTAGATGACGGTGTTGAAGCTGGCTACAGCTCCGCGACCGGCAAGGGTGGCCGTGGGGAAGGTCTGGAGAGTCTTTACGGGCTTTAGCAGAATGTAATTGTTGGATAGAGAACCGCCCTCGGCGATGGTGATTCCAGTTCTGGGCCGCACCTCAACCTCTTTTCCCCAGCTATGCACCATGGTGAAACTTACCTTGGCATTCTTCTGAATGTAGAACTCCGAAACGCCGATATGCAAACCTCGCTGCACGTGTGCCGGTGTGGTGCAGCCGGTGATGATGTGCAGCTCCGAGCCTTCTTCCGCGATGATGACATTATGCACCCGCTGGTTGAGATCAGTTGACCCCAGGTACAGACAGCTCTTGACCGGAAAGACGGTCTTCATGCCCTTCTTGGCCCTGATGAAATAGCCAGCCGGTGGCGCTGCCGCAACGTCGGCCGTGTACTTGTCCGCGTCCGGCGACACCAGCTTCCACCAGTAGTCCTGCAGATTGTCATATTTTTCCAGGGCGGATGCCATATCCATGATCTCCACGCCCTCGTAGAGAGACTTGGCAATCACAGGCGTCTGGTCCATCTGAACATAAGAGCCAGAAGATTCGCCATCCAGCTTCACGCCTACATCCAGGGCCGCCTTCCTGACAACGCTAGGCAGATCTTCGGCATTGGCTACAGTGCCCTGGGGCTTGGCCTCTGATTCATAGCTCTCCAGGTCCACATCTGTGCCGTATAAGGCCTTCTTGTCCCGTGCCTTTCTGGCCATATCTTCTATACCGGACACGTGCTGCATCCTACACACCCCTCATATCCGCTTTTCTTGATCTGCACCAGGATCTCGCCCGGATTGCCGCTGCAGACAATCGATCCGCCCAGCATGACATGGGCCCGGTCCGCTTTCATGTAATCCAGAATATGGCCGAAGTGGGTGATGATCACGCCGGACTTGGTCCTCTGGCTCGGACGCTGGTCTTTCTGTGTGAGAGTGTTTATGGCTTCGCCGATGAGCTTGATATTCTCCAGGTCGACGCCGGAGTCCGGCTCATCCAGCATGACGAAATCAGGCTGCTGGGCTAAGAGCTGGACCATCTCGGAGCGCTTTACCTCGCCCCCCGAGAAGCCGCGATTGACATCCCTATCTGCAAAAGCCTCAAAGTCCATCTTCCGGAGGATGGCCATTGCATCTGCCTTGGGATTGATGATCTTGATGAGGTCCTTAAGGCGCAGCCCGCGAATGGCCGGAGGACGCTGAAAAGCCATGCCTATGCCCAAGCGTGCCCTTTCGTCCATGGACATGTGCGTGATATCTTCGCCCTTGAATACAATGCGCCCCCCATCGACAACGTACCTGGGAATGCCAGCGATGACGTTCAAGAGAGTTGTCTTGCCCGTTCCATTGGGCCCAAAGAGAACGTGGGTCTCGCCACGACTTATTCTAAGGTTGAAGTTCTTTAGAACCTGCTTACCGCCGATGCTGACCGACAGATCTTCAATCTCCAGCAGCCACATCACCTCCAATCAGTAAATCAATCGATCGTTGGATTATAATATCTTTTGCAGCGGCTAATATCGCGCCAGGGTTTGCAGCTCATCGATCGACCGGTTCAGGCTGGCGTAGCTTCTTACAACTCTGCCGGCCTCCGTGTCACCGCAGCCGAGCATCTCGCACAGCTCCCTATCGTAATCCTCCAGATCGATCTTTCTTTTGCGCAAATACTCATGCCCCCAGGTCCCGGCCACCAAATACTTGTTAAGCGGATCGGAGCTGCTACGATAGTGCTCCAGCATGGCCTGTGCAGGATTGTCCAGCCGGTCGAAGGTCTTTTGCAGCGACGTTGCCTTCTTTTGCTCGTCGGTCCTGCTGGCCAGACGGGGCCGCCAGACCACTACCTCCAGCGCCGCCGCCAGGACCGCGTCCAAATTGAGATGGGCGAAGCGAATGAAGTTTGCCAGCGCTTTTGCATCCCGGGCCTTTGCCGAGGACTGCACGTAGACAGAGATCTTGCCGATCTTCTCGGAGAACTCGCCCTGGCGCAGAGGCGCAAGCATTTTCTGCACATCTTCCACAGCCTGCGCCAGCGAGCCCGCAAGCCCGCTTTCTTCCCCACGTGCCTGCTCGTCTGCCATTTTTCCGCCTACCACACCTACCACATGAGCCGGGGCAAGATCCTCTGTCCGGCCAAAAGGCTGCTGGCATCCTCGGCGCGGCGGGTGACCTCTGCCTTGCCTCCGGAAACGAGTACCTCAGCCGGGCGGGGCTGGCCGTTGTACTGAGAGGCCATGGAAAAGCCATAGGCTCCAGCATCGAGGAATGCCAGAACGTCGCCGCGCGCAAGCGCGGGCAGCCGCCGGTCTTTGGCCAGCACATCTCCGGTCTCGCAGATAGGCCCCACCACGGTGTAGGTCTCCTCTGCGGGCGCGCCGGCGCGGCTGGCCACTACGACATGATGGTAAGAGTCGTAGAGCATGGGCCGGGCGAGGACGTTGAAGCCTGCATCTACAGCCACGAAATTGACATGAGCCCTCTTGACCACGTTGACCGTTGTGAGCATGACCGTGGTATCGGCTACGATGCTGCGGCCCGGCTCTAAGATGAGCTTGGGCGAGATGCCCAGGGCACGGCTGCGGTCCTGGAATATGGGCAATATCGCCGCAGCCAGGTCGGCGGGAGTGGGCGCAGGCAGGTCGGGATGGTACTGTATGCCCAGGCCCCCACCCAGGTCGATCCTTTGCACCTCGCCGCCCGCAGCTACGACCGCAGCAGCGATGTCCATCATCTTGCCCGCCGCCTCGGCAAATGGTGCCGTATCCAATATCTGCGAGCCGATGTGGCAGTGCAGGCCTACGGGCTTCACTCCCTCCAGGCCCATTGCCCTCAGGTAGGTCTCAGCCACCTGCTCCGCCGGAATGCCGAACTTGGAAGAACGAAGGCCTGTGGCGATCTTGGGATGGGTCTTGGGGGAGACATCGGGATTTACCCGGAAGAGGATCTCTGCTTCACGCCCCATTTTCTGGGCGGTCTTTGCGAGATGCTCTAGCTCCTCGCGCGAGTCCACGGACATGCGGACATTCGCCTGGATGGCCATCTCGTGATCCTTCTCGCTCTTGGAGTTGCCGTTGTAGAGGATCTTTTCCCGAGGGATGCCGGCCATGCGCACCACGAAAAGCTCTCCTGCCGAAAAGACATCGGCGCCCATACCCTCCTGGGCGGCGATGCGCAGCAATGTGAGGTTTCCATTGGCCTTTACTGCGAAGTACTTGTCCGCATCGGGAAAGGCGCGATGATAGGCGCGAATGTTCTCGCGCAGCCTCTTTTCGGAGGTGACGTAAAGAGGGGTGCCCTGCTGCTGGGCGAGGGCAACGCAGTCAACGTCTTCGAGAAAGAGATGGTTATTGCGAGGGGTGAGATGAGATTTAGGTCCGAACATGATTCTAACTGATCTCTCAGGGATTACTAAATCGTTTCCATGCCGAAGAGAAAAAATATTTTACTGGCTAAAAAGGAGGAGGGAGTGGCCTGGAAGGCGGCCCTCGATTGTGCCGGCAAGACGATCGCGTCTTCAGATGGCGATAGAGCAGAGTCCAGGAGCCGAACCATTGGGGGTGAGAATGCAAATGCGGCCCTCTAAGCCGACCTCTACATAGCCGCCTTTGGGTTTCGCGTCGAAGTCATGGGTTGCCAGATAGAAGGCCAGATCCTGCGTGTCCATGCCGGGGTCATCGAAAGACGATATTGCGGACTTCAACTCAGAGAGGGTGGCTTTCGATGCGCTGACCGTTGGCAGAGCCAAAATGATCACAATCGAGATGAGACATATTGCACTTATTTCCTTCCAGGCCATAGCAACTACTAAGCAGTTCGAGAATCATATAGACGATTGAGTACAACTTAGATGCTAAATTTTAACAGATCTGACTGTCTTTAGCTGGCTACTACTTGAGCTCAATGACATACTCGCAGTGGGGATCTCCGGTGCACATCCTCTTCGTGTACCTCATGATATACCGCGGGTTGAGGCTTTCGACAAAGTTTTGGCAAAAGGCCTGACAGTGAGAAGGTGTTCCTGCCGTCGGCCCGTAGCCGATATTTCTGTGAGCATTGAGCATCGGACAGCCGGTCATCTTGCCTATTACCCGATTAACATTAGCCTCTAAGACTACGCCCGCAAACTCAGGCCCCATAATTATGGTAGAGATGATGCCCAAAGTGCCATCAATTTCTACCGCATTGCTCGATGGAAGGCCCAGGGATTTTGCCATCACCTTTGATGCCTTGCCTCCTTCAGTCATGATCGCATTCCAGATCTCATCGATCTTATCGCCGATAATCTGCCGGACGAGCATGTCATAGACTACGGATTGACTATTTGCAGCCCTGGTGGCGATCTCCCAGCGGACCTCGGCAGGAATATCCTTTATGTTGACCATTAGCGGACCTCACTGCCAATATACTGGTATTAATAATTAAATTTATTCTTCCAGATGGCCTTAGAACATGAAAATGTTATCAGGATTGTAGTGCAGACAGTGTATCGCACGGTCCGTCGGTTTAAAAGCACCCTCACCTTTCACAAAATTTTTTCCTTCACCCTTTCCACCACAATTCCCGCCTGCTGCAAGAAATCCAGCGCAGTGCCATCCGGGTAGCTCTGCCGGTAGACCACCTTTATCACCCGGGCATTGATCATCATCTTGGCGCAGAGGATACAGGGCTGGTGGGTGCAGTAAAGCGTTGCCCCCTCAATGCTGATGCCGTGCAGTGCCGCCTGAATGATGGCGTTCTGCTCGGCATGCACCGCCCGGCATAGCTCGTGGCGCGTGCCCGAGGCCACGCCCTCGCGAGCGCAGCCCACGACATCGCAGTGCTCCAGGCCGGAAGGCGCGCCGTTGTAGCCCGTTGTTAGGATGCGCTTGTTTTTCACAAAGAGCGCACCCACCTGGTTTCGCAGGCAGGTGGAGCGTTTGGCCACTACCGAGGCAATCTCCATGAAATAATCGTCGGACGAGGGACGTTCGATGGATTTCATTATGAATTGCAGCGGCCTTTAGCTTAAAAACCTCTCGCAGATCAGGGCAAGATTAATATTTGTTTCCCTACGCGATTGATGGTTATGTCTATTCATTGGGCTGACGTCATCGCCGAGAAGCTCGAAAAGAGCGGCCCTCACACCATTGCCACGGGCATAACCCCTTCGGGCCCCGTGCACATCGGAAATATGCGCGAGGTCATGACGGCAGAGGCCGTCTACCGCGCCCTTCTGGACAGAGGTGTGGAGGCTAAGCTCATCTACATCGCCGACACCTACGACCGCCTGCGCAGGCTCTACCCATTCCTGCCGGAGAGCTTCACCGAGCACATAGGAAAACCGCTCTCGGAAATACCCTGCCCCCTGGGATGCTGCGCCAGCTACGCAGACCATTTCCTAAATCCGTTCCTGAAGAGCATGGAAAGGCTGGGCATCAAGCCCCAGGTCTACCGCGCCGATGTGCTGTACAAGGAAGGCAAGTACAACGAGGCCATTAAAACGGCCTTGCGGCGCAAAGACGACATCGCCCGCATCCTAAAAGAGGTCTCGGGCCGCGACGTACCGGAGGGCTGGAGCCCCTTTGATGCCATCTGCTCGGCCTGCGGCCGCACCAACACCACCCACGTCACTGGCTTTGATCTCGTGGGGGAAACGGTGGACTACGAATGCTCCTGTGGCTCGCGGGGCACCGTCTCCATGAGCGGCGGAGGAAAGCTGGTCTGGCGGGTGGACTGGCCGGCCCGCTGGCCAATCTTCAATGTTACTGTCGAGCCCTTCGGCAAGGACCACGCCACTGCCGGTGGGTCCTACGACACAGGCAAGCGCATCAGCGAGGAGATCTACGACTACCCGGCCCCCTTCCCCATGGTCTACGAGTGGATCCATCTCAAGGGCGTGGGCGCCATGCACAGCTCCACCGGAATTGTGGTCACCATCCAGGAGATGCTGGACGTGGTGCCCCCCGAGGTCCTGCGCTACCTGATCATCAGGAACAAGCCCGAAAAGCATATCGAGTTTGACCCGGGACTGCCGCTGCTCTCCCTGGTGGACGAGTACGACCAGAGAAAGGGCGATGAGAGGGCCATCGAGCTCTCCAATATCAACAAGAGCGGCCCCTTCGAGATTCCCTTCCGCCACATGGTCACGGCGGTACAGATCGCTCGCGGCGACGAGGACGGCCTCTTCGTGGCCCTGAAAAGATCCGGCTACGATGTCATCACGAGGCGCGAGGAGATATTGGGCAGGGCAAGAAATGTGCAAACATGGCTTGACAAATATGCGCCGGCTTACGTCAAGTTCCAGGTTCAAGAGATACTTCCTGTTGCAGTCAAGAACCTCACTCCCGAGGAAAGAAAGAGCCTGGGCATCCTGGCCGAGAGGATAGAAGAGAAGACGGCGGCCGACATTCACGAACTGGTCTATGCCGTGGCCAAGGAGCAGGGCCTCGACTCCAAGAAGTTCTTCCAGGCCATCTATCTGACATTCCTGGGCGACCGTCAGGGCCCCAAGGTGGGATGGTTTTTGGCCAGCCTGGAGAGAGGCTTTGTGAGAGGCCGGCTGAAGGAAGCGGCTGCTGCTTAGATTATAATCAAGAGATGGCATGGTGCATAAGATCTACCTGTCCGGACCGCTCTTCTCGCGGGGCGAGATCGCCTGGGGCGAGCGCGTCAAGGGATTCTTAGAGGACAGGCTGGATGGCGTCCGAATAATCTGGCCCCATGAAATCGTCCCTTGCTCTGGAAAGCCGCTGCAGATCTTCCAGGTCAATTTGCAGGCCTTAAGCGAATGCGATATCATGGTAGCCATGCTGGACGGCCCCCAGGTGGACGACGGCACCGCCTGGGAGGTTGGCTATTTCTTCATGCAGGGCAAAAAAATCCTGGGGCTGAGAACGGACTTTCGCCGCGCCGGAGAAACGGATAATTCTAAAGTCAACCTCATGATTGAGTGCTCCTGCCTGGCCGTGGCCGGTGGCCTGGAAGAGCTGGCATCGGATCTGAAGAGGCTCTTAGATTGATCTCGCCCGTCTTTGACGCGCCCCTTCTCCTGGTGGAGGGAGAAGAGCGCGTCCTGGTGGCCGCTGATCTTCACCTGGGCCTGGAGTATGAACTGTGGATGGGGGGATTCTCCATTCCCAGCCAGACCGAAAAAATCCTGGCCGAGCTACTGGGCTTTTTGGCAGAGATTAAACCGGACAGAATACTGCTTTTAGGGGACATAAAGCACAACGTTCCCAAGACGAGCTGGCAGGAGAAGAGAGAGATTCCCGAATTCTTGCGCCGGCTTTGCGCCCAGGTTAAAGTCGAGATCGTGCCGGGAAATCATGACAGCAACCTTGCCGACATGGCTCCTCAGGGCGCGCGGGTGCGTCCGTCCTCCGGATTTGTGCTGGACGGCGTGGGCTATTTTCACGGCCACACCTGGCCTGATGAAAAGGTTGTGGGCGCAGACTGCCTGGTAGCAGGGCACCTGCATCCGGCGGTAAGGCTCCCGGACCCTTTATGCCACTCACCTTCCCGCCCCGTTTGGGCAAAAACGCATCTGATGAGTGAGGCAGTACAAGAGCATTACGGTTTTGCGAGGGACAGTGAGATCATCATCGCCCCCGCCTTCAATATTCTTTGCGGCGGACTGCCCCTCAATGAGCCTATCGAGGAAATGCGCGGGCCGCTCTTATCCATGGCTGACTGGGAGAAGGCACGCCTCTATCTGCTGGACGGAACCGACCTCGGCACCCTCGAGGAGATTAAAGCGGTCCAAAGAAAGACAGGCGGAGCCGTAAGAATTAATACTAATGCTATTCTTACAAATGAGGGCGATAAAGAGTGAATAATAAAGATAGGCTTTTGGAATTACTAAAGGACAAGTCCCTTGAGGTGAGGCCGGTCACCCTGTCCTCAGGCAAAATCAGCGATTATTACATGGACTGCAAGCGCGTTACCTTAAGCTCGGAAGGGGCCTACCTCACCGGCAAGCTGATGCTGGAGATGATCCGGCCGGAGGTATCCGCCGTGGCCGGTCTCACCCTGGGCGCGGACCCCATTGTATCATCCATCTCGGTTCTAAGCCATATTCAAAAGAGAGGCTTATCGGGCCTGATTGTGCGAAAAGAGCCCAAGAAGCACGGAACCATGAGCTATGTAGAGGGGCCAGCTCTGCAAAAAGGTGCGATGGTCGCCGTGGTAGAAGACGTGGTCACCTCGGGAGCATCCCTTCTTAGAGCCGTCGATCGCATTGAGGCCGCAGGCTATCGGCCTGTGCAGACACTGACCATACTGGACCGCCAGGAAGGCGGAAGAGAAGCCATCGAAGAGCGAGGATTTGTGCTGCAAGCCCTCTTTACGCGCGACGATTTGGGGATTAAAAGAAACAAATAGTAAAGTTATTGATCCGCAGGGGGCTGTTCTTCCTGATCAGGTACCTTATCAGGTTCCTTATCTGGCACATCTTCAGGAGATCCGCTATCGGGCTTGTCGCCGGCAGGTTGCGTATCCTGCGGCGGTACTCTGCCAGGCATGTCGCCGCCTTGTGGCATCTGGGAGGGGTCCGTACCCATCGGATTTGATCCATCCGGCCCTACACCGGGTGTTTGCTCTCCAGGCACTGGCTGAGGCTCGGGCACCGCAGAAGCAATAGCAGTAAACGGCGCTTCCAGCCGAAGATTGCGCCAGGTCCCATCTTCCGAGTAAGAGATCTCAGAGACTATCCAGTAAGTCCCGCTCTGCTCTGCTGTGAGAGGGTAGCTGATCTGCTGCATGACGCCAGGGTACAGCTGCGTGCTCTGGCCGCCCGCGTTCGCGACAACACCAGAAGGAAGGCTGGGCGTGACCACAGCCTCTGTGGGTGTCTGTCCATTGTAGGTCAGCGATACGGTTACAGTTACCATCTGTCCAACATCAGCCGATGGCACCAGATTCTGAAAGGCCGTAAGCTCTGCTGCCGCTGGCCCCAATAATAACCCCACCCCAATGAGCAGAAGAATGTGCCCAAATCCCAAATGCATCATTGGATCACTATTGTTCTGCCTGCGAGATTTAAAGATACCTGTCATACGAGATTGATATGAGATATATTCGATGCATTGATACTCATTTAGGTCAAATTGCCGATACCTCGCCCCGTTCCATACATAAAATACTTATTTGGTTTGATGATATCATCACCTGATGGACGTCTCATTCTCTGCCTGGCGGCATTCGCGAGAAGAGAGCTTGCAGCTCAAAGGAGAGGGCTTCTCCTTTCTCTTCGATAGGCGCTACACCAATCGACTCAACAGAATGAGCCGTGTTTTCTTCGAAGCCTATGTTGTGGCCACTAAAGAGCTGGCCGCGCAGGAGGACCGCTTCCCCAGCCTTAGCGAGATCGACGCCAAGATGGAAAGCGGGGCGGTTTACGCCTTCAAGGATCGTTTGATGAAGAATACCGAGTTCTTCGAAGAGGTTAAGATCTCCGGCGTCTCCTACCTGGTTCCGCGCGCACTCAAGTTCGTGGATGTTACTGGTACGTATACCGATTTAGTCTTGAACTTCGAGGAGGGCACCGTGGTGCTGCCCACGCGAAGGAAGACCCCCTCGCACCCGGATAGCCCTATACAGATCGAAGAGGAAGAGCCAAAAGCTCCTCAAGTGAAGGAGACTGTAAATAAAACACCCACATTTTCCGAAGATAAGGAGACGAAAGCAAAACCACAGTCTTATCTCCTGCACACGCCGGAGGTCTTCGAGGAGATTTCCCCGGCAACGGATACAGCAGATGCGGCATCTCCCAGCGAGCCTGCGGGAAAAATTGTAGTAACTGCCTCACCCCCGGCAAAAGAGCCGGAGAAGCCCCCATTGACCAAGAAGAAGACGGCAATGCCGCCAAAAACAGTCACCTTGATTGGCGCGGCCGTCTTGCTGGCTCTTTTTGCCGTTGTATCCATCTATGGCCCAACGCTAGTACAGACACCAGTACCGCCAACATTCCTGGTTTCGTATTCCGCATACCTTTCCAATTCCAGCAACGAAAGCTATCTGGGCCTGAACATCACCAACCCTCAGGAAATGGTCAATGATATGGAGATGACTCTGCCCCAGAATATCGACAAGAGCATCAGTGCCAGAGGCGGAATTGTGACAATCTCCCATGGAGAGAATACACTGGTGAGGATGAACTCTACAGGGGACGCCAGCGTGAAGATATATCTGCAGGGCAACTGGACAACAATTCCTGTCGGCCTCAGCTTTTATGCGCCGGAAGGCTTCGATACCAATCTGCTGGTCCACGGACTGGCATCAACTGTCACACGCAAGAACGAGACCTCAGTCTTGATGTTCAACCTGACAGGAGTTGGGGTAAGCTTTGAGCAGAGCTACACTCGAAAGAATTAGACTGGCGGTAATAGCCGATAAAGAGAATGCAGATGCGGCTCTAAAAAGGGTAGTCTCTCTCGGAGTTTTTGATAAGAGCCGCAAGATAATAAAGATACAAAGCCATGTAGAGATCCCCGTCATCAGGTCGGTCTCCGGCTGCGAGCTCGTCATGCAGGAGGATCCGGTATTCTACAAGAAAAAGCCGGACCTCTTCCATGCCTTGCAAGGAAAGATTCCCGAAAAATACATCCATCTTATTCCGCGCGGCTGGTTCTTACTGGGAGAGGTAATAGTGGTCAAGATTCATCCCGACCTGACGGCGTATGAACACCATATCGGCCAGGCTCTTTTAGACTTTTATCCTCGCTGCTGCACCGTCTTAGCCGACGAGGGCATCTTTGGCCCCTTTCGCGAGCCTGTACGTAGGACGATCATCGGCAACAAGACCCAGACGGTGCATAAAGAAAATAAAGTGATATTCAATCTGGATGCGAGCCTGGTGATGTTCTCGCCCGGGAACCTCAAGGAGCGCATAAGAATGAGCGGCTTTGGCAAGGGCGAGTATGTAGTGGACATGTTTGCCGGTATTGGTTACTTCACTCTTCCCATGGCAGTTCATTCCCGGCCGAGAAAGATCATGGCCATTGAGCTGAATCCCAACGCCTACCATTATCTCTGCCAGAATATCCGGGATAACCATGTGGAAGAGATAGTAGAGCCAGTCCTAGGTGACTGCGCGAAGGTGACTCCGGATGGAGTCGCCGACAGGGTGGTGATGGGCATGGTCCAGGTAACCGACCAATACCTGCAAAAGGGCATTTCCGCTCTGAGGCCAGGAGGCATACTGCATTACCATCAGACCATTGCTACCAGCATGTATCCGGCCGCAGCCATCCGAGATGTGAAAAAAGCAGCGGCCGCTTTGGGCTGCCGGGCCGAGATCCTGAGCTATGTGCTGGTCAAAAAGTACTCACCCGGAGTGGTTCATGCCGTGATCGATGCCCGGATCGATAGGGATTATTAGCCGGAGATATTATTTGCCCTTATGATTGTCACCTGGATGGGACACTCCTGCTTTCTTTTAAAGAGCGAGGAGGGCCGTTCTCTGCTCCTAGACCCTTTTCATGAGAGCGATGTGGGCTATGCCATGCCGATAACTGAGGCAGACATTGTAATCATAAGCCACGACCACATGGATCACAACAATGTCGACGCCGCAGGAAGCAAAGCGGAGGTGATCTTCGGCCCCGGCGAATACATCAGCATGGAAATGGAGATCAGGGGCATAAAGTCATATCACGACGCAGAGAGAGGGAAGAAGCGAGGCACTAACACCATCTTCTGCTTCACGCTGGACGGCATAAGAGTCTGTCACCTGGGAGATTTAGGGCATACTTTGAGCCGGACCCAGGTAAAGGCCATAGGTCCGGTGGATCTGCTATTTCTGCCTGTGGGCGGGGGATATACCATTGATGCAGTCGGCGCGAACGAGGTGATGAGACAACTGCATCCGGCGGTGACTGTCCCCATGCATTATCGCACAGGGGCCTTAGGCTTTGAGCTTGAGCCGGTAGACGATTTTCTCAAAGGCAAGTGGCCAGTAAAGCCGCAAGAAAAACTGAAACTGGCCAAAGAGGATCTGTCCGATGAAGGCAAGGTGGTGCTCCTTAGCTGCCCTGGTGCAGAAGGGTGCTAGCCAATCGATAGATTAATAACTACCTGCTGCAAGGGTAGAGACGAAGCCCGGTAGTGTAGCGGTCAATCACAGGAGGCTCTGGACCTCCCCACCCAGGTTCGAATCCCGGCCGGGCTACTTTCCTTTATGTATAGATTACAATTTACTTCTTCGCGGGCCCCTGT
>Ga0172381_10002958_pt1 | contig 18316 bp, 18 predicted proteins | sample Leawel6488metaG_FD_119754 | JGI IMG/M metagenome (GOLD analysis project Ga0172381, IMG submission 119754) | Leachate microbial communities from a municipal landfill in Southern Ontario, Canada - Leachate well 64-88 metaG | ecosystem: Engineered > Solid waste > Landfill > Unclassified | place...
ACTTACGGTGGTTATCTCACTGCCTCGTTTAGAACCAAATGCGGTTTATAACTTTAAGATAACAGTTATAAATGCCGCCGGTTCGGTGGACAAAGTTGGAACTTTCACTACCAGCCAACTGACAAAAGCGGTAGTAGTCGTTAAACCGGCCACAAACGTTACGCGTTTCGAGGCCACTCTAAACGCTACCCTTGTTTCCAATCAACCCAACACTAAAGTATCGTTTAAGTATTGGACTGATTCAGAACCGACAGCAAAGACAAAAATTCTGTCTACTCTCTATAACGGGACTGACAGTATAAACGTCTCGACAGACGTTAGTGGTTTGCCGCTTAATACCAAAATCTACTATCAGGTAGAGGCTGAGAATAAAGCAGGCTTAGCCGCTAGCGGCAAGACCAGTTTCGAGACTTGTGCGATAGTCGATTATGATGGGAATGCTTATCATATCGTTTCCTATTCCGGGACCTATACGCGTGATTTTGATGGGCAAAAGGATGTTACGTTTACTGTCAATCAAACCTGGTTGAAGGAGAACTTCAAGGGGACTCACTACGCCAACGGTGATCCGATTCCGAATGTAGCCAACGCCGCCACTTGGGCTAACTTGACTACTGGGGCATATTGCCAATATAATAACGATCCGAAGATTGCTGAAGTATATGGTAATTTGTACAACTTCTATGTTGGAGTAGATCCAAGGGGATTGATTGTTGGATGGCATACTCCGACGGTTGATGAATTTGGTGACTTAGGAAATTATCTCGCAAACGGAATTACCCCAGAGGCTGGGACAATGATGATGGAAACCGGAACGGCTCATTGGATTAATACTAATCCATATAGACCCCCTACTAATAGTTCCGGGTTTACCGCTCTGCCTAACGGAGCCTTTGCTCCTTATATGGACACAAGTGATTGGGTTTATATGAATCTCGGAGAAAGTGCCACTTTTTGGACCACATCTTCTGTTGGTTCAATAAGCGCAACAATGGTAGAAATATCTAGAGATAATTGTTTTTTAAATATTGGAGCCTTTTATCATAAAACCATATATTGTGGTTTAAGGTTAGCAAAAAACGGGTAATAGTTTTATAACCATAAGCCCGCTCTCTATAAAGGGTGTTTAATTCAAACATCCTTTTTTTATTGTTAGTTAATAAATTTAGTAGTATAATAATATTAGAATTAATTTATATAAAATATGTCTCATTCTTACCTTTTAAATACTATAAGTTTATTTATAAAACGTCATAAATTTTTTAGCATTTCTTTTTTAGTAATTATAATTTTAATTCCAACTCTAGTTTTTGCTATTAATAATAGATTAGACGGATATCGTGTCCCTGCTAGCAAAACTCTATATACTATCTCCTACACCAACCCCAGCGGAGATGCGGCCACTCCCATGGTTGCCATTCAAAATGATTCCTCTGTCGATTATTTTGTTCCTACCAAAACCTGGAATGAATGGTCAGCTTTTTATTCTGGCCAATCACGCCTCGGAGTAGCAGTAAAAGATTATTGCGGTGGCGGGGTTTGTGAAACTGCCACTGAAAATTGTGATAATTGCCCACAGGATTGTTGTATATCCGGTTGCGAATTTCCAGATTGGTGCGTTAATAAGACGATATATTTTAATTCTAAAGATTGCGGTGCAACGGGCTCTTCTATGGCAGGTATAATCGCAAATGTTTGTATTAATGATAGTTCTTTAGTGGTAGATTCTACTGGCCACATAACGGGATGTTCCTCGTATGGTTATACTTCTGAACTTTTCACTAATCCTACAGGAGTTTGTACCCATCCGCAATCAATAGCTAACGGCTGTGCCGCTGGTTACGTTTGCCGAAACGTTGACGCTTATCATGACTCCACAAATTGTTCTGACTATATTGATCTAACTGCTAACTCAGTTTGCGTTCCTAGCACGACGCCGTTGGGTTGTGTAAGTTATACAGATTGTATTCCTGATCAGACGCCGCAGGGTTGTACAAACGCAAACGCTTCTTTATACTATACCACCGCTACCGGTTGTACCCATTAAGGCTAAATATTTTTGCCTGTTTTATTATCGCAAATTAATTAGGAGAATATGAGCAAGAAAAAAATAATAATTATCGTTTTGTCTGTCTTGGTTATACTACTAGTTGTCTTTATGATTTTTATCAGTAGAAGAACCAATCAAGATAATACTGAAAATTTTTTATTTAACAAATCGGCTGTTTCGAAACCGCTCATGACCAATGAAGAAAAAGGAGAATTTCGTCTTTTTCATCTTGGCACTTATGAAGTTTTAGCCAGAGATAACTCCGGCAAAATTACGTCTTATCAAATAATTGGTATGCAAGAGCCGAAAAAAGTTACTCTAGAATGGATGAGTGATGCGGAAAAAAATGATCTTCATATCGCTGTCGAGATGAAAATTCAAGTTTTAGCCAGAGATCAAAACGGAAAAGTTAACGCTTATCGGGTAGTTAACAAAGATTCGGATATTATCAAAGAATATTAAGCGAAATATTAAGGAATATTTATTATTAATAAACAAATTTATGAGTAATTGGTTTAAAAAATTATTTGGGGGTAAATGTAATTGTGATCATTGCAGTTGTGGGGCTAAAGAAGAGGTAAAACCGACAGTTGAAACTCCGCCGGCAACTCCGGCTGCTTCAATTTCTGAAGTAAAACCGGAGACTGCACCGGAAGAGCCTGGTGAAAAAATTCAGTAATTTTCAGTAAAATTAAAAAACGCGGTTTTCGCGTTTTTTATATAAAAAAATAAGGATAAAGAGATAATTTGTCAAAAAAATGTTTATCGATACTCATGCCCATGTTAATTTTGCCGCTTTTCGCGATGATGCTGAAGAGGTAATTCGCCGTTCCCTGGATAATGATACCTGGATGATTTTAGTTGGTTCAGAGTTTAAGACTTCTAACCGCGCCCTGCATTACGCTAATAAATATGAAAAAGGTGTTTATGCCGCTATTGGCTTACACCCTATTCATCTCGAAGAAGGGGTGGCTGACAGTCAAGAAGAGGGTAATCAATATAGTTTTGTTACTCGACAGGAAGATTTTGATTATGGAAGCTATGAAAAGCTTGCTAAATTTGAAAAAGTCGTTGCTATTGGTGAAATTGGTTTAGATTACTATCATCTTGATCCTGCCAAGGATATTGTTGCTGTCAAGAAAAAACAGCGTGAAGTTTTTGCTCAACAATTACTACTTGCGCGTAGTCTTGATTTACCGGTTATTATCCATTGCCGACAAGCCCATGATGACCTCATGGAAATACTTCAGGAATTTAAAAAAGAATATGGGCACATTATTCCCAATGATCGTCCTTGGGGAGTTATTCATTGTTTCTCCGGCGACGAAGATTTAGCTTGGAAATATTTTAAATTAGGGCTCCTGATTTCCTTTACCGGTTTGATTACTTTTAGCCAACAATGGGATGATTTAATTAGAAAAATTCCTTTAGATAAGATAATGATTGAAACGGATACTCCGTATATGACGCCGGAACCATATCGTGGGCAGAGAAATGAACCGGTGCTTGTCCAGTATGTTGCCAAAAGAATTGCTGATATAAAAAACTTAAAAATAGAAAAAGTGGCCGAAATGACCACGCAAACCGCTCGAGAATTATTTCGTATTTAGGCTTATATTAGCCATTAAATGAAATAAAAGAAAAAATTTAAATCTTGACATTTAAGTGATTGTGCGCTATAAGAAAGATACCCCCTTTATCCAGTAAAGGGCAATTTAAGCCCTTTTTATTTTTGTGCAAATATTATGAAAACTAAATCTTGGTCGCTAGCTTTAAAAGTAATGGCCAGAATAACCGGTTGGATTGCTTTTCCGGTAATTATTGGGCTGTTTTTAGGAAAATGGTTGGATCAAAAATATGGTACTGAACCTTGGTTGTTTTTGGCGACGATTGGCGTGAGTTTTATTATTTCAATGTTTGGGCTTATTAAAGAAGCTCTAAAAGAATTTAAAAATATCGATAAAGAATATTCCGCTAAAAAGGCAGAAAATATAAAAGCGGAAAAAAAAGAATTAAAATAAAATGGTTGGAGAAATAATCCACGAAAATACATTATATGCCGAACCGATAGCTCAGATTGGTAATTTTCAAATTACCAATGCTTTTGCAACCTCTATGGTCGCCTTATTGATTGTTGTTATTTTAGCAACACTTATTCATCGCAACATTAAAAAAGTTCCCACCGGGATACAGAATGCGATGGAAATGATCATTGAAGGATTTTTGGGAATTTTTGACGGTGTTACCGGAAGTAGAAAAAGATCTTTGCAATTTGCTCCGGTTGTTCTGACTTTTTTCTTTTTTATTTTGATAAATAATTGGATGGGTCTTCTTCCGGGAGTTGGTTCTATCGGTCAAATTGTTCAGAATAGTGAAGGTAAATTTTTTATTCCTTATCTTCGCGGCGGCACAGCCGATCTTAATACTACTTTGGCCTTGGCAACTATCGGTATTGTTTTAAGCCATATTATGGGTGTTATTGCCGTCGGTTGGTGGAAATATTTAAATAAGTTTATAAACATTAAAGCATTTTTGGAAATACCAAAAAAGATTAAAAAAGATCCAATGGTTCTTTTGGTAAATCCGATTACCGCTTTTGTCGGTATAATTGAAATTATCGGTGAATTAGCTAAAGTTGCCAGCCTGTCCTTCCGTTTGTTCGGTAATGTTTTCGCCGGCGAAGTTTTATTGGCATCGATGTCGGCTATTTTAGCTTTTGGTCTCCCGATTCCGTTTATGTTTTTGGAAGTTTTGGTTGGTTTTATCCAGGCGCTTATTTTTGCGATGTTAATATTAACATATCTTTCTATTAACACCACTGCCGAAGAACATTAATTAAAATTTAAATAAGAGTGAACGGAAAGTATATACTTTCCGCCGCTAATAAAATTATGGAAAATGTTATGATGGCCAAAGCTTTGGCTATTGGTCTAGGTTCTGTTGGTCCAGCTTTGGGTATCGGTTTTATCGGTGCTAAAGCTATGGAAGCCATCGGACGTAACCCGGAAGCTGCTAATAAAATATTAGTTCCGATGTTACTTGTTTCTGCTTTTGCCGAAGCGGTTGCTATTTACGCCCTGGTTATCGCTTTCAGCATCAAATAATCATTTGACGAATTTCTCCTATCCACGGATGGGAGAAAACGCTAGATTATTATTTATATTAATATGGAATCATTAATTTCAACCTTTCACATTGACCTTAATTCATTTATTGCTCAATTAGTTAATTTTGCGATTGTTTTTGCGGTTTTATATTTCTTTGCTTTTAAGCCGTTAGTTAAAGTAATGACCGAACGTACTGAAAAAATTGATAAGAGTCTTAAAGATGCTGATGATATTGAAAAGAGATTGTCTTTAACCGAAAAAGAAAGAGAAGAAATTATTAATGCCGCCAAAAAACAGGCGAATATCATAATTGAAGAAGCAAATAAACGCGGTGAAGTTCGCGAAGGTGAATTAGTTGCTAAAGCCAAAGAAGAAATTGGCCAAGTTATTAATGTTGAAAAAGAAAAATTGGCTCGCGATAAAGCGGAAACTTTGAAGGAAATAAAAAAGGAAGTTGCCGACCTTGTGATTTTAACAGTTGAAAAAGTATTGAGCGAAAAAATGGATTCGGAAAGCGATCAGAAATTAATCAAGAAGATGATTAAATAATTATGAAAATATCGTCTCGACAATACGCCCAGAGTTTGTATGAATCTGTCGCTTTAAAAAGCGAAAAAGAAGTTAAGGTTGTCTTAAAGAATTTTGTTGCGCTTTTAGGAAAACGAAGAGAATTAGGCAGAGCGGAAGAAATAATTTCTGCCTTTAATGAAATTTGGAATAAAACTAATGGTGAAATGGCGGCTACTTTGATTAGCGCGAGAAAATTAGATGCCGCCGTTAAAAAAATGGTTATTGATTATTTGGAAAATAAAGCGAGCGCTAAAAAGATAGCGTTAACCGAAGAAATTGACGAAAAATTAATTGGTGGATTTATTTTGAAATATGATGGAAAAGTTATTGATGGCAGTTTAAAAACAAATTTAGAGGAGTTAAAAAATAAAATTAGTAATTAGATAAAAATAATATGTCAAGTACAAAGGATTTCATTGTCGAACAGCTGAAATCGGAAATATCCGATTATAAGTCTGAAATCAGCGAGAAATCAGTCGGAAAAGTTTTAAAAGTTTCCGACGGTATTGCTCTTGTTTCCGGTTTAGCCGATGCGATGATGAGTGAAACTTTAATTTTTAAAACAGCCAAGGGCGAAGTTACCGGTATGGCTTTGAATTTGGAAGAAAACCAAGTGGGGGCAATTATTCTTGGCGACTATACGGCTATTAAAGAAGGCGATGAAGTCCACTCCACCAAAAGAATTTTGGAAGTTCCGGTCGGTGAAGCAATGATCGGCCGTGTCGTTAATCCGCTCGGTGAGCCGCTAGATGGTAAAGGAAAAATTGAAACTTCAAAGTTTTATCCGGTTGAAAAAATTGCCCCAGGCGTTATTACTCGTGATCCTGTCAAACAACCAGTCCAAACCGGGATTAAAGCTATCGACGCGATGATTCCGATTGGCCGTGGCCAACGTGAACTTATTATTGGTGATCGTCAATTAGGCAAGACAGCTATTGCGATTGATACTATCATTAATCAGAAAGGCCAGAACATGAAATGTATTTATGTTGCTATCGGCCAGAAAGAATCTAAAATTACCAATATTGTTGCAAAATTAACCGAAGCTGGCGCAATGGATTACACCACGGTTGTTTTAGCCGGCGCTTCAACTTCCGCTTCCTTATTATATATCGCTCCTTATGCCGGTTGCGCGATTGCGGAATATTTCTGTGACAAAGGCGAAGATGTTTTAATTATTTATGATGATTTATCCAAGCATGCGGTTAGTTATCGTGAAATTTCCTTACTACTTCGCCGCCCACCGGGACGTGAAGCTTACCCGGGAGATGTTTTCTATTTGCATTCCCGTTTGCTTGAACGCGCTTGTAAGTTAAATAAAGATTTCGGTGGCGGTTCAATTACGGCTTTGCCGATTATTGAAACTCAAGCCGGTGATTTATCCGCTTATATTCCGACTAACGTTATTTCTATCACTGATGGTCAGATTTTCTTGGAACCGGATTTATTTTATAAAGGTAATCGTCCAGCCGTTAATGCTGGTTTGTCCGTTTCTCGTGTCGGTTCATCCGCCCAGATTAAAGCCATGAAGAAAGTGGCCGGTAAGATGCGTTTGGAAGCGGCTCAATATCGCGAGCTTGCGTCTTTTTCTCAATTCGGTTCCGATCTTGATATTGAAACTAAGAAAAAACTTGATCGCGGACAAAGATTATATGAAATTTTCAAACAAGATCAATATCAACCTTTATCAGTTGCCAAACAAGTAGTAATTTATTATTCCCTGATTAACGGTTTTATGGACAATGTTCCGGTAGAGCGCATTCATGAATTTGAAGCCGGCTTATATAAACACGCTGATTTAAATGATAAGGCTTTAAAGTTGATTGCCGAGAAGAAAGAATTAGATGCTGAAATAGAAGGGGAAATTAAAAAGTTAATTGAAGATTATAAAGTTACAGTAGACTATCTTATTAAATAAAAAATATGAGTATAAGATAGAGATAGTATTTTGGAGTGCATATGATTTCGTACAGAAAAATTGATTGCTCAATAAAAAGGAATGATTATTAAAAACAATCAATTTTTCCCCAGAAATCATCTAAGCGAAGAAGTACTATCTCTGTCTTATACGAATCCGTATGGCCAAGACTAAAGAAATCTCACGTCGCATCAAATCGGTTTCCAGCACCAAAAAAATCACCAAAGCCATGGAAGTCGTTTCGGCCGCGAAAATGAGAAAAGCAATTGAAGCCGTTTTAAAAACTCGCACCTATGCTAATTTAAGTTGGGAGACGGTTTTGCATTTGGCTAAATTAGAAAAAAGCCGCAATGAATCACTGCATCCCTTGCTTAAACCGCGCAAAAAAATAAATAAAGTCGCTATAATTTTAATAACTTCCAATCGTGGCATGTGCGGCGGGTATAATACGGCCGTTATTAATAAAGCAAAAGAATCAATTAAACACCATCCAATTCTGACTGATTTTATTTTAGTTGGTAAGAAGGGTTCAATTCTTCATCGCCAAAATTATAATATCATCGCCGAGTTTTCCAAGAGCGATATTATAACGGACGCCAGTGAAATTAATCCGATTGCCAAAATGGCTTTAAGTGATTATGCTAATAAGAAATATGATAAAATTTTAGTTGCTTATACCGATTATGTTAATGCCACTAAACAGATTCCACGCGTTAAGCAATTAGTTCCGGTTGAAACTGAAAGTATCGATGAATATTTGGGAATTGTCGGCAAAAGTGAACAGATAAGCACAACTAAAGATATTATTAATAAAAAAGAAAAGGAACATCTAAGCGATGAAAATTATAATTATGAATATACTTTTGAACCAAGCCCGCGCGAAGTTTTAGATAAGATGATTCCGCGTTTAATTGAAATTCAACTTTACCAAGCATTCTTAGAAGCCAATGCTTCCGAGCACAGTGCTAGTATGACCGCGATGCATCAAGCAACCGAAGCGGCCAGTGATATGATTAATGAATTAACATTGTTTTATAATAAAGCGCGCCAAGCGGGTATTACTGCGGAAATCGCCGAAATTAGCGCCGGAGCGAATGCGTTAGCGGAATAAAAATAAAAATAATTTGAATAATATGAGTGAGATTAAAAAAAACATCGGGGTCGTCAAGCAGGTTATCGGCGTTGTTGTCGATGTCTATTTTGAAAATAAATTACCCGAAATTTATAATGCTTTAGAGATTGATTTAAATGGCAAGAAGTTGACTTTAGAGGCCGAACAACATATTGGCGCGAGCATTGTCCGCTGTATAGCTATGGGATCAACTGATGGTTTGAAAAGAGGCGATAAAGTAGCCGATACCGGTTCTTCCATCTCTGTTCCCGTCGGTAAAGAAACTTTGGGCCGTATTTTTAATGTTCTTGGCGAAGTTGTTGATGGTGGTGAAGCAGTCAAAACGGAAAAGAAATATCCGATTCATCGTCCAGCGCCAAGCTTTATGGACCAATCAAATAGCACGGAAATTCTTGAGACCGGTATCAAAGTAATTGATCTTATTTGCCCTATTATTAAAGGAGGAAAAGTCGGAATGTTCGGTGGTGCCGGTGTCGGTAAAACCGTTATTATTCAAGAATTAATCCATAATATTGCCTCTGAACATGGTGGATATTCTGTTTTTGCCGGTGTCGGTGAACGTACTCGTGAAGGTAATGATTTATATAATGAATTTAAAGAATCCGGCGTTATTGATAAAGTATCAATGGTCTTTGGTCAAATGAATGAACCGCCTGGTTCTCGCGCTCGTGTCGCCTTGTCAGGACTTTCTATCGCTGAATATTTCCGTGATGAAAATAACCAGGATGTTTTATTTTTTGTTGATAATATTTTTCGTTTTACTCAAGCCGGTTCCGAAGTATCCGCTCTTTTAGGGCGTATGCCTTCCGCCGTTGGTTATCAGCCCACCTTAGCGTCGGAAATGGGAGAACTGCAAGAACGTATTACTTCCACCAAGAATGGCTCTATTACTTCTATTCAAGCGGTTTATGTTCCGGCCGATGACTTGACTGATCCGGCTCCAGCTACCACTTTTGCCCATTTAGATTCAACTGTTGTATTATCTCGTTCTCTGTCGGAATTAGGCATTTATCCGGCAGTAGATCCGCTTGACTCATCTTCCGTAATTTTAGATCCGAAAATTGTCGGCATTGAACACTATGAAGTCGCGCGCGGCGTTCAGAAAATTTTACAACGCTATAAAGAGCTGCAAGATATTATTGCTATTTTGGGTATGGAAGAATTATCAGTTGAAGATAAAATCATTGTTGCGCGCGCTCGTAAGATTCAAAAGTTTTTATCACAACCTAATTTTGTGGCGGAAACTTTCACTGGCCGTCCGGGTAAATATGTAAAATTAGTCGATACAATTCGGGGGTTCAAAGAAATTTTGGATGGCCTCCATGACGATAAACCGGAAGATAATTTTTACATGAAAGGCGGAATTGAAGAGATTAACGAATAATTATTATGTTTCAAAAGTCAATAAAATTTGAAATTGTCACTCCTGAACACGTTGTCTTAAAACAAGAAGCGCTCCAAATTACCGTACCGACTAAAAGTGGTGAAATTACTATTTTACCTGATCATATTCCTTTGATTTCAATTTTAAAATCGGGGGTAATTGAGGTTAAAAGAGTCGACAATATTGTGGAAATTATGTCTGTTTCCGGTGGTTTTATTGAAGTTTTGAAAGATAAAGTAGTTATTTTGGCTGATACGGCTGAACGCGCAGAAGAACTTGATGTTGTTCGAATTAAAGAAGCGCGTCAGCGGGCGGAAGAACTTAAGAAAAATGCGAAATCAACTGACAATATTGATTTTGCCGCTGTTTCCGCCCAAATTGAAAAAGAATTGGCGCGCATGCATGCAGTTGATCGTTGGAGAAGATTAAAAAATATTGATAATAAATAATTATTATAAAAATAAAAAGACCATCTCAGGAAAGATGGCCTTTTTATTTTTGAAAAATTTATTTTAAAAACAACCAGGCGAGAATAATCGCGCCAAAGATTATTCGGTACCAGCCGAAAGCTTTAAAATCATTTTTTTGAACGTATTTAATTAAGAATTTAACGCCAATTAAAGCGGTAATAAATGAAGTGACAAAACCAACCATCCAAATAGTTAATTGGTTGCCGGTAAATATGGTTGGGTTTTTATAAATGTCTAAAGCGGTCGCGGCGAGCATGGTCGGGATAGCCAACAAGAAAGAGAATTCGACGATGGTCCTTCTTTTTATTCCTTGAGCCAGACCGCCGATAATAGTCGCGCCGGAGCGGGAAACACCGGGAATAATAGCAATTGCTTGAACGACGCCTAAAGTTACAGCTTGTTTGTAAGTAATAGCATTTAAGTCTAAGTCAGCATTTCCCCCAGTTTCCGGTTTCTGTTTTTTGGCATACCATTTTTCAAAGAGAATAATGATTATGCCTCCAAGTAGCAGGGAAATGGCAATAATTTTTGGGCTCTCCATTAAATAGTTTTTTACTATCTTATAAAATATTAAGCCGATAATGGAGGTTGGAATAAACGCGGCGGCTAATTTCCAAATAATGCTTAAATTATTCCAAACACGCTTCCAATAAAGAATTACAACCGATAAAATAGCGCCAAGTTGAATGGAAATTTCAAAACTTTTTAAGAATTCCGTTTGCGGTATTTTCAACCATTCACCGGCGATTATCATATGGGCCGTAGAAGAAATTGGCAAAAATTCCGTTAACCCTTCAATTACGCCTAATATTAAGCCATGTAAAATTGTCATATTTATTATAATTAATTGTTTATCGCTTATATTTTATCTTAATTTTATAAATAAATAAACCTGTTTTTAAAATACTTCAAATCTGAAGGTTTTTTTGCTATAATAAGATTAGTAATTTATCTAAATTTTTTATTATGATAGCAAAGAAAATTGCTAAGAATAAACAACCGAAACCGGTTGTTGTCGCTGTTTCTGGTTATTTTAATCCTCTTCATGTCGGACATCTGGAAATGATTCAGATGGCCAAGAGATTAGGCGATGAATTAGTGGTAATTATCAATAACGATGCGCAAGTTGCTCTCAAAGGTAGCGTCCCCTTTATGTCTTTAGTTGATAGAGTAAAAATACTTAAAGCTTTACGTGATGTTGATCGAGTTTTTATTTCTGTTGATAAAGATAAAACTGTTTGCAAATCTTTAATGAAAGTTAAACCGGATATTTTTGCCAATGGTGGCGATCGCCATAATATCGGTGATATTCCGGAATATCCCATTTGTAAAAAATATAAAATTAAAATGGTTGATGGCTTAGGAAAAAAAATTCGTGCCAGTTCCCAACTGATTGCTAATGCCGCCGCGTTAAAAGCACAACGGGTCGCTGAAATTAAAGCGGCTGAAGCGGTTAAAAATAGAATTTAGAATATTTATGAAAAAAATAGTAAAATACTTTTCTATTGCCGCTGTCATTTTTCTAATAACCGTTCTGGTAGTCGGCGCTTTTTATTTAAAAACCATTTATCAGTCATTTTCTAATAATAAGAATTTGTCGCCGGCAGTTGTTGCCTTTTTTGAGAGATTAAATAAGCAGGAGCCGGCCCCGCTTCTTAAACCTGAAGATACTATCCGTATTCTTGAAGGCTGGACAAGCCGAGATATCGGTCAGTATTTTGAAGAAAATGGGCGCTGGCAAAGCGAGGAATTTTTAGAAGTAGCCGGTTTTCCGCAAGTTAATTATAGGGATAATAAAAAATTACCCCCAATTCCTGATTTTTCCCTTAACTATAGTTTTTTGGCGGACAAGCCGGAATATTATGGCCTGGAAGGTTATCTTTTTCCAGATACTTATCGCGTTTATGCCAGTTCAACCGTTACGGAAGTGATAGAAAAGATGCTGGCTAATTTTGATCAGAAATTAACTCCTAAAATGCGGGATGATATTAAAGCTCAAGACAAAACGATTTATGATATCGTAACCATAGCCTCGATTGTTGAAAAAGAAGCGCCTCTTAATTATCAATCGGGTGATAATCGTGATGCGCGGATTATTGCCGGTATTTTTTTGAATCGTTTGCGTATTGGTCAGGCTCTGCAGTCAGATGCCACACTTTCTTATATTTATAATGACAATAAATCGGCTCACAGTGGCGCGGAATTAGACGCCGATTCGCTTTATAATACTTATAAATATAAAGGTTTACCACCCGGTCCGATTTGCAATCCAGGGATATTGGCAATTGAAGCGGCTATTTATCCGATTAAGACAGACTATAATTATTTTTTAACAACTGATACTGGCGATGTCGTCTATGCGCGAACATATGATGAACATCTGAAAAATAAATATAAATATTTAAAATAGCTATATGATTCTTAGTCAAGAAGACACAATAATATTCGGGGGTGGTTCTAATGCGCAAAATAATGAGCCGTCAAAAAAAAATGGTTTAAAAAAGATGTTGGTTATTGCCGGAATAGTTTTATTAGTCATTGGTCTAATTGGCGGAATTTTTTTGTTGATTAATAAATTTAGTGCTAAAAAAGCACCGGCTAATAATCAGCCAGTCGTCGCTAGCTCATCGTCAATAAATGCTACCGGATCGTTGCCTGTTTTTGGTTTGCCATCAAGCGCCACTACAACGGGTGCAATAACCGCTTTTTCTGATATTGCGATTGAATATTTAACTTTTGCCGATTTTTATAAGGCCCCGGACAACACAATTGTTCCTCAGTTTTCGGATTATACTCTTCCGGTGAATGTAAAAATAGATGTGTCAAATTATTATGATTTATCCCGCAAACTTAGCCTTGACCCAGCCTTGGATAATCTTAGTAAAAATGGTTTTTCGACCATTGCTAATCCTTGGGAGACAGAGGCGGCAGATTTTTATTCTGTCTATAGCAAATTGAAATCCGAGCAAGTTCCGATTTTAATAACTTCTGATTTTGTCCTTTATTATTATCAGAATACTTTAAAAAAAGTTTATAAAGACATTGAAGAAAACATTTTTTACAATAATCTTTGGAGTATAACTAAAGATATTTATGAATCGGCAAAAAATCGTTATGAGGCCCGTCTCGCTTCTATCGGCGCCGTTAATGATTCAGTCTTAGAAGGGGAACGTTTGGAGGTCGCCTTTTTTGCCGTCGCTTTGGAACTGCTTACACCGGATGATAATCAGGTATTGCCCCAGGGGACGCTTGATGATAATAATAAGTTTTTAGCGACCGAAGCAAATAAGTTTTATTTTGTTACTCCGCCTTATCTTAGTGAAGACGTGGCTAAAGAAATAAAATTAATTCGCGCCGCCAAAGAACAAACTAAATCCCCAATCATGCTCTATAGCCGTGATTATAAAGATTTTGCCGTTCCGGTAGATTATCGCAGTAATGCCAAGTTAAACAATTTTTATTTGGCTAGCCGTTGGCTGAATTCAGTTTTTCCCCTGAATTATAAAGATAAAAATTGTCCAAATTGCTTGCTTGATAAAGAAGATTGGCGTTTGTCGATGATTGCTGCCAGTTTGATTTCGGCAGATTTTTCCAATTCGCCGGAATTAAAAAATAAATGGGCGAGAATATACAAAGTAATGTCTTATTTTAATCCTTTGCGTGAAGACCTTAATTATGTCTATTACCGTGATGCGATAAAATCTATTTTTGGAGAAAATTATAATATTGAAGAAATATTTGATGACAGTAATCCCGAGGCTAAAAATAATTTTCAAAAATTACAGGAAAAATTAAATGCGGTTGAATTTTCTCCTTTCTTGGGAGCAATAGCAAAAAATGATCCGGCGGTTAATTATCGTATCGGATTTAAAATGTTGGTCGAATCCTATTCGCCTAGTGATTATATTTTTGGGAGCCTAACCAGTCCGGCGGTTACTACCTATCAAGGCAACACCAAACCCGCCAATATCACTAATTGTAAAAATAAAAATAGCGCCTCTTATTATCGTTGTAACGGGATAGCGCTTGATGTTATTAATCTTTTTCAACCGATTGTTAATAATACTTATTTTGATGAGAACACAAACTATTTAAATTATAAATCAGAAGTTAAAAAATTAAACGATAAGCTTAATAAAGATGTTGTTTGGCATATGAACAATTATTGGTCAACGCTAGCCATTACTTCCGCGTATTTAAACATGGACAAGGCTAATCTTCCGGCATTTAGTCGTTCGGTTTCTTGGCGCGATCAAACAATTAATACCGCTGTCAGCGCTTGGATAAATATGCAACTGCCTCTTGATAAATTTTCTATTAACCAGAATTATAGTAGTTTTTCCCGGTTCAGCGACAATCTCTATGTTGAGCCTAATTTAAATTTAGTTAATGAGTTATTGGCTAATAATAATATGATAGCCAAAATGTTTTCTGCTCTGCAAGTGGATTCCGAGGTCATTTCCGTGCCAACCACTCTGCAAAACGCTAATAATAATTTGACTGCCCTCAAAGGAATAATTACCAAAGAATTAACCGGTCAGGCTTTGAGTGAGGAAGATAAAAAGATAATCAGTGATTTTGCCGGACAGCTCACAATTGAAAAAACAGCCGTTTCTCAAAAACAATTAGTCTTTAAAGCGGCTGCCAAAAATAATTTAGTAGAAGATTTGAATCATCTGAAATTAATGATTTTAATGCATCAGGATGGAGATTCTAAAGTTCTCTCCGTCGGTCCGGTGTGGGATTATCGAGAAACTCGTTAATTTTCGATTCGTTAATATTTAAAAATATAAACTTCGTTATTTATTGTTTTCCAGGAATTAGCCGTTAATTTTGCTTTTGCGATTATTTGGCTGCTTTTATCCCAATATTTATTGACGATAAAATAAGATTCTTCCGCTCCTGTCAGATATCGAGCCCTAGCCATAGTTTCTTGGCTAGGGTTTTTATAAACCATATCGAGATAATATTGATAAAGCTGGCCGCCGGTAGGAATAGGATAAAAATATAATTCTCCGGCCGATGTTTGGAAATAATGATCAAAGCCCAATTCTTTCAGGGCAGCAACACTAACTTGTTGGTTGGCTAGGACAACATAAGAACCAGCCGCATTCTTGTCTATCCAGTTAACTGCCGCCAAATCATTTTTACCGGTGCTATAGCCGCGGGAATTAAAATAGTTATCAATCCGCGGGTAAGATACGTAAAGACTGGTAGTTAAAATTGTCAAACCAAAGAAAATATAAATAATTTTTGTGGCCTTTGTTTGTCGGAGAATTAAATCAATTAAGTTTTGCAATTCGGAAATAATAAATGGTAAGAAGAAAATTGTTATTAAAATTAAGAGGCGGCTGGCGAAATTAGTTTGCTCGTAATTAATTAGATCATTAAAAATTATCTGACTAGAAATAAGATAGGCGATAGCGAGCGCAGAATTGATAAATATTAAACTTCTAAAATCCGGTTTATTTTTTTGGCGATAAAAGAAAAATAAACTGGCGCCAATAATTAATACTAGCCAAAGATTATAATTATAGCTGAAAAAATAAACAAAATTTAAAAGCCAATTTTCTTGACCGGCGCCATTAAGGCCGGTAAATAAGTTTTTAATAGGATCGATAATCGAAAATAAATTCCAGTTTAATTTTTTGATGTCGCTGCCACCGGAAATAAATAGCGCTAAGGGAAGAGTTAAAGCTCCAGCCGCGAAAAGTAGTCTTCTTAATAACTTATAGGTTTTAATTTTTATTTTCGAAGCATGTTTGTTTAATGCTAAAATTAACCACCAAATTATTGCCGGGATGCCGGTTAAAGGATGAATCGCTAAAGTGGCTAGTGCCAGAATGAATGACCAGGGAAGGCCATTTTTTGTTAAACCAAAAGTAATGGCCAAAATAAGGAACAGATAGCTTAAATTTTGGGGGGTGGAAATAATAAATGGTGAGAAAGTCAAAGACAAAATAAAGAGGACGGTCAGCCATGAACTTTTATTGTGAACATTCTGATCAGTAAATCGATAAACAGCCAAAGGAAGGAAAACAGCCGCCAAAAACGGAACCAGAAATTTATTCAAAAGATAGATTGATATGCCGGTTAATTTATGGAAGATTACTATCAGACCGTATTCACCAAGATAATAAAATGGTTTTGGAGTTACAATTCCTTTTTTATCAATCAACTCCATGGTTGCTTGATGAATAAAGGGGTCAAAGCCATAGCCGATTTTATAAATAACAGCCGCTACTGTAAAACTAAGGAAGTAGTGAGCCGATAAAATTAAAAGCTTGCCGGTAGCTGATAGCTTTTTTCGGGACAAGGTAATGATTAAAGCTAAAGAACATAAAAAATAACTAACAAAAAATCCGGGACTTATAATTTGCCAAGGAGAGATGAGTGCGCGATCACTTCGGCTAAGTATAAGTAGAATAAAGCTTAATAAATAAAAAATGAAATAGCTTATCTCTAACCAGTTCTTTTTTATAAAATTGTGTTCTAGCCCCGGTTGAGGAATGTTTTCTTGATAAATTTGGTCATACGGAAGACGTCCGTGGAGGAAATATAAGGATATAATAACCAGCGTTAAAGTAATAATTACACCAAGCCAGTTAAGAGCATAGATATAATATATTCCGGCCCCATATATGGCCGTTAGAGATATTATTAGAAGAATATACTCTATGATATTGGGGGTTATTTTGTTTATTTTTTCTTTTATTTCCATAATATCTTAATAATAGCAAATTCTTGCTAAAATTGGCAATTTTAGGTAATATTTATATGAACGCCTGAAAAAAACACCTGATTGCTATGAAAATAAAGATAAATTGGCAAAAATTAGCTAACCCGATAATCGTCAGCGCTCTGGCGCTTGTTTTTTTTATTTCTACGGCTAGTTTTAATTATTTTACTCAGGATAAAAATTATGTAAAATGGACCTCTCCGGACGAAACTGCCAATTATTTTTTTAGTAAGGAGTTTGCTGAAACCGGCCAGTTATCTTATTTTGATTCAGCGGCGGTTATTGGCGACAATATGGTTATGCCCCGCAGTTTGCGCAGTGATGCCGGTTGGGTTAAGCCGGTCAGTTTTTTGGGTATTACTTTAACCTATGGCAGTATTGGCGCGGTTTTGGGAAGCGGAGTTATTCCATATTTAACGCCATTTTTTGCCGCTCTAGGAATTATTTTTTTCTATCTTTTAATTAGCCGCATTTTCAATAATAAGCGTATCGGACTTTTGTCAGCTTTTTTACTCGCCAGTTTTCCGGTCTATATTTATTATACTGTTCGGAGCATGTTCCATAATGTTTTATTTATTGTATTTTTAATAATTGGCATTTATTTCTTTACTCTCGCGCTGGGAGAAAAACGAACGGTTAAAGTTTGGGAGGAAATAAAAACGAAATTTTTCTCTTTCAAGTTTGAGCGCCGACGAACCATTCAAATTATTATGGCTTTTTTGTCGGGTATATTTGTTGGTTTGGCTATTATTACTAGAACTTCGGAAGTCCTTTGGCTTTTGCCGGTTCTTGGTATTGTTTGGATTTTTTATGCGCGCCGTTTTGGTCTGATTAAACTTTTGGTTTTTCTGGCCGGTTTGGCTATGGCTTTAATGCCGGTGGTATATTGGAATACAGTTTTATATCAAAACTCTTTTCGTGGCGGTTATAACGAAATGAATCGCTC
>Ga0172381_10002959_pt1 | contig 18310 bp, 22 predicted proteins | sample Leawel6488metaG_FD_119754 | JGI IMG/M metagenome (GOLD analysis project Ga0172381, IMG submission 119754) | Leachate microbial communities from a municipal landfill in Southern Ontario, Canada - Leachate well 64-88 metaG | ecosystem: Engineered > Solid waste > Landfill > Unclassified | place...
ATACTTGGCTTTTTTTAAAAGAGCTTCAATTTTCGGTTGATCACCGATCAAAATAACCTCAACATCATACTCTTTTACAGCATCCAAACTGCCCTCAACGACTACATCCGGGGCATGATCACCGCCCATCGCATCGACGACTATCTTCATTTAATATATTTGTTGTTTACAACCAACACTCCGTTTACCGCAGAACAATCCCTTTAAGGAAATTACTCTCCAGAACAACACGAGCTGATTACTTCTTTTTCTTTTTTGTTTTTACCTTGATTTCAATAACTTGACGGCCGTCATAATATCCACAAATCAAGCATACACGATGTGCAGCTTTCAATTGTTTGCATTGCGGACAAGGAGCCAGAGTAGTTGCTTTAGCTTTCCAATGTGTACGGCGTTTTCTTCCGCGCGCTGTTGAATGCTTTCGTTTAGGTAGAGCCACAGTTACATCCTCCTTCGTTTTTGTTTTTACCACATTTTATGCAAAGCCCTTGACAATCCGGCTTACACAAAGCTTTAATGGGGTAATCTAATATTACTTCTTCTCTGATAACAGGATCTAAATCAATAAAAGTATCATTACTCTCTAAAGGATAACTTAACCGCACATCTTTATTGAATTCCCAGTCAAACTCATCCAAACAACGGGAGCAATTTGAAAAAATAACTGCCTTAATGTTTAACTCAACAGTGAGCGCATTAGTAATCCGATAAACCTGCGCCTTTAATTTTAAAGGACGTCGGAATTTTATTAAATCTGTCTCTAAATCAAGCTCCGCCGGAGTTACTTCTTCCTCTAAAAGCCATCCCTCTTGCGGGATTTGATTAATAATTATCTTCACTATTTTATAAACAACTTTTTCTTTAAAGCCAGCGCCACATAATCCGGAACAAAACTGGACAAATCTGCCCCTAATCTGGCCACTTCTTTAATTAATTTAGCCGATAAATAACTATAAGATTCATGCGGCATGAGAAAAATTGTTTCAATGTCACTAGAAAGTTTGCGATTAGTCAAAGCCATTTGGAACTCATACTCAAAATCTGAAAGCATACGCAAACCGCGCACTAAAACTTTAGCTTTAATTTTATGAGCAAAATCAACAACTAAACCATCAAAGTGCGTAACCGTAACTCCGTCCATGCCGCTAGTAGCTTTTTTTAACATGGAAACCCTTTCAGCAACGCTAAAAATCGGCTTCTTATGCGGGTTACGAGCAACAGCTACAATTACTTCACCAAAAATCTCATGCGCACGGCAGATTATATCAATATGCCCGTTAGTTACCGGATCAAAAGTACCTGGATACAAAGCAACTTGGCACATTAATTCACCCTTAATCTATATCGTAAATTATACCCGGATTGGAGATGCCACTACTCTTTCTTCCTGAAAATTGAAAGTTGAGTATCACTATACCGGGCTTCTTTAACTAAATCAAATTTTAAGCTATCTTTAGGCAATAATTCAGCCTTAGAATGCTGTATAACTATTAAACCATGAGGCGCCAATATATCATAACCCTCTAAAGTTTGCAAGATTTTTTTTGCCATATCCTTAAGATAAGGAGGGTCGATAAATATTATATCAAAACACTTCTTATCTAAATATAGCAGCTTAACTGCCTTTTCTGCCTCAAAATGATAAATATTGCATCCTGAAGCATTAAGCATCTCAATATTCTTCTTGATAGCCAATACTGAGTCACTATTACTTTCAACTACAACCAACTGGCTTGCTCCGCGGGAAAGCGCCTCTATTCCCACTGCCCCGGAACCGGCATAAAGCTCTAAAAATGTTAAGCCGTTGATATCTCCCAGAATATCGAACACTGCCTTACGCACCTTGTGCTGAGTAGGACGAATACCCCTGGGCATATAAACTTTACGATTACGGTATTTTCCTGTAGTTATGCGCATATTATCCTACTAGCATTAATTTTTCGTATTCCGGAAATCGCTGTAAAAGTTTTTCCTTTAATCCCTGATGCTGCCGTTCCTCTAACCGGAGATCCTGATTAAGCAGTTTAATCGCCTCATCCCTGGCTGCCTTAAGTAGCTGCATTTGAGTTAAAGGATTAGCGATTTTTAATTCAGCTAAACCATGCTGCCTATTTCCAAAAAATTCACCCGGCCCCCTGATTTTCAAATCCTGTTCGGAAATATAAAAACCATCTGCGGATGTAACCATAGCCTGAAGACGAGCAGACACCTCTTGACCCTGGCTGCTAGAAATAAGTAAGCAAAACGACTGCTGGCTACCTCTGCCGATTCTACCGCGCAACTGATGCAGCTGGCTTAAACCAAAACGCTCGGCAGAGGTAATAATCATACAGGTAGCATTCGGGATGTCAATACCTACTTCAAGGATAGTAGTAGAAACTAGAAGATCCAGCTCCCTATTTTTAAATTTAAGCATCGCCTCTTCCTGCTCTTTAGCTTTTAGCTTACCATGGATTAATCCCAGGCGAAAATCCTTAAATTCACCGGCTTTAAGCTGAAGGAACATTTTCTTGGCTCCGGCAATATCTAAAGCATATGATTCTTCAATTACCGGATAAATAATATACGCTTGATGCCCGCGTTTAAACTCTTCTTTTGCCATTGCGTAAGCCTGTTTTTCATCTTTGGTGTCAAATAACATCGTATTAATCGGAATCCGGCCCGCAGGAAGCTGATTAATTACCGAAATATCCAAATCTCCATAAAGCGTAATCGCCAATGTCCGGGGAATCGGCGTGGCTGTCATAATCAAAACATCCGGATTAGCCCCTTTCTTAGGCAAAAGCGCTCTCTGCCCAACACCAAACTTATGCTGCTCATCAATAACTATAAAACTTAAATTTTTAAAACTTAAATCCTCCTGCAACAAAGCATGAGTACCGATAATTAAATCGATTTTACCATCTTTTACATCTTGATATATTTTTTCTTTTTGTTTATTCTGCCCGGTTAATAAGCCTACTCGTAATTTACGGGACTGGAAGGTTAATTTAGATAATTGCGAAGATATCTTCTCGTAATGTTGGCGGGCAAGTATCTCTGTCGGCGCCATAAAAGCCGCCTGATTACCGCTTTGAATAGCAATTAAGCAAGCTAAGGTAGCTACCACAGTTTTTCCTGAACCAACATCCCCCTGCAAGAGCCTTTGCATTGACTCAAGCGAGCTCATATCCCCTTTTATCTCCAACAATACCTTTTCCTGAGCAGCAGTCAAGGTAAAATCTAATTGCGCAATAAAATCATCAACTAACTTACCATTAATAGAATGTGCAATGCCGTTTTTCTGTTTACGGCTCAATTTTCTTAAAACCAGCGGCAGCTGAAAAATAAAAAACTCCTCAAAGCTTAAACGCGTATACGCCTGTTTCTGTAAATTATAATCCTGCGGAAAATGAATATTCAACAGGCTCTGGGCCAAATTAAGCAAATTATTACGGATACGCAGATCATACGACAAAGAATCATTAATTTTAGGCAAAAATTCATCCAGCGCATTTTTAAGCAAACAACGCATGGTACGCTGGCTAAAACCTTTGGGTAAAGTATAAACCGGAACTATCCTGCCGACATTTAAAGAATCCTCCCCTTCCTTATCGATAAACTCAAATTCCGGATTATTCATTTGCAGCTTACCATTATACAACTCGATCTTTCCGTAAAGAATCATCAAGGCTCCAACTTTAAGGTATTCTTTAAGATAAGGCTGGTTAAACCAAATACAGGAAATTCTTCCGGTATTATCCTCAACAGAAGCTTCAGTTATACTAAAAGAACGTCTGTGCCAAGAATGGCGCTGTTGGCCAGCTAAAACTTGAGCCTGAATTGTATAAACCTGGCCGATTTTTAACTCCGAAATTTTAGCAAAATTAGTGCGGTCCTCATAACGGCGCGGAAAATAATACAACAGGTCTTCGATGGTTTTAATTTCCCGCATCTGAAAACTCTCAGCGCGCTTAGGGCCGATTCCTTTAAGATATTGAATGGGTGTGATCCGCATAGTGAATTTATTATACTACAAAAATATTTTTTAGCACCCCTTGAAATTTGAATATTTATATGTTATATTTAAAACGAAGGTGGAAGTGAAGAACATAATTAGGAGGCTGTAAAGGATAGCGGAAGCTATTAGGCCTATCACCTACAAGAAAACCCCGGGAATCTGCGGGGCTTTTTTGTTTATAGTGCAGATTTAAAAAAGTTAATTAGCCTAATTCGTCAATAATCTTGGCTAAGATAAAATCGTTCTCGGTTAATCCCCCTGCGACATGAGTAGTTAAGGTGATTTTTAATTTATCATAAGCTAAGGTTATAATCGGATGATGCCCCTGCTCTTCTGAAACGATAGCAAGTATATCCAGAAAATATTTTGCTTCAACAAAATCTGTAAATTTGAGTTCCTTAACCAGTTTTTTACCTTCGACTAATTCCCAGCTACTAAGCTCGGATATTAGAACTTTTATTCTTTCTTTGGGCAACAAAAACACTTTACCCGCACAAGGCGCACATTTAAAAGACAGCACCTTATCATTTAAAGCAAGTACCGGTGATTTTATTACTTCATCCAGATTTCTTAAAGCCTTTTCATAATCAAGGCTACTGGTCAATTCTCCGGCAATCTGAATGTATCTTAAAGAGTCATTTTTATCAATAATTAAAACTGCCCTGGCCAAAAGATTTAATTCTTTGATAAGCAAACCATAGTTTATCCCAAATGATGAGAATTTGTAATCCGATAATACCACTTCATTTTTAATCTCATTAAGCGAACAAAACCTCTGTTGAGCAAAAGGCAAATCCTTACTAATTCCTAAAATTACTACTTCCGAAGACACCTGAGCCGCATGTTGATTAAATTCTTTTACCTGCAAATCGCATACCGGAGTATCTAAAGAAGGAAATGACGCGATTACTTTTATTTTACCCTTAAAATCCGAGCTAGTAACATCTTTAAGATCCTGAGAAGTAACTCTAAAGCCAGGAGCCAGGGCACCTTCTTTTAAGATCCTGCCGACTAAAGTTAACGGGCTTCCCTTAAAAGTTATTTTTCTAGTCATTTGATCTCCCCTTAAAAAAACAAGTGGCAGATTGAGGATTCCCAATCTGCCACTTAAAACTTATTTCTTTTTCTTCTTTACTATTTTTTTCTTGGGTTTCTTTGATTTGCATGTTCCGCAGCTCATAGACACCTCCCTTGTTTATAATCTTACATCTCTTACATATTTTTGCAAGGTGTTTTACGAAAAACTATCATTCTATTTTAATTTTAAAATTTTTCCCGTCCAAATAATACCGATAATACCCGAAAATATATCAGTAATCAGCCGGCCGGTAAAAAGCCCGGTAAGGCCAAAAACCTGAGAACCGAAATACGATAACGGTATCAGTAAAATTATTACGCGGATTGTATTCAATATCGCGGAGGCAACCGGTTTATGTATCCCAACCATACTAAACCCGGCATACCGGTGTACTTCCAGGAAACCATAGCCAAAACAAGTAATGTAAATATATTGGACCAAAACATCAACTACTTTCGGGTCATGTGAAAATAGCTCTCCCAGGGGCCGGGCAATGAGCAGGAATATTCCGGCAATGATTAAACCGAAAATCAAGGCAAACGACATTGCTCCTTTTCGCACAGCTTTAATCCGGTCTAAACGATGCGCTCCATAGTTCTGTGAGACAAAAGGAACTAACGACATTCCCACTGTCATCGGAATCATAAAAGCAAACATCTCAATCTGACTGGCAACACCGCAAGCAGCAACCGCGGACTGTCCAAACCCGGACACTATTTTTATAATCACCGCGGAAGATACCGGAGTCAAAATAGAACTCAGCATACTCGGTATCCCGATATGCAAAATGCGCCCCCAAGAAACCATAATTTTCCTGCGGGAATGTGACACAAAAGTAATCAACCGGTGCTTATGATAAACAAAATAGAATGCCACAACTAATACCAGAGCCTCGGAAATAACTGTCGCCAAAGCTGCCCCGCGTATTCCCATCTTCGGGAAACCCAAAAACCCAAAGATCATCACCGGATCAAGAATAAAATTCAATACCGTTCCGGCAACCATTAAAAAGCTAAACGCCCTAGTGTTACCCGTACCAATAATAATATCGGCGGACAACATTTGCACAACCCGGGTAACTAAACCGAGATACCAAATTACCATATATTGCTGCGTCATCACAAGCACTTCCCCGGAAGCTCCCAAACGAGCAAAAAGCGGGCGCATAGTCAGAAGACCGATAACCATAAGACAAAACGAGATACTTGCTGATAGAAAAATCGAATGCGTCGTAATACGCGCCGCGGTTCCATGCTTACCTTGCCCCAAAGCATGAGCTACCAGGGTCATCGCTCCAGTGCCCAGGCCGCGCATAATAAACCCCAAGAGCATAACTACCGGAAAAGTAAACGACATCGCTGCCAAGGCGTCGGTACCCAGCCGTGAAACATACCAAGTATCCGTCAAATTATACGCGTTCATCGCAAACGTCCCTACCAACATCGGAACAGCCATGCGCACCATGGTCGGAAAAACATTATCTTTAACTAAAAGCGGCATCTTATTATTTATTAAAGTCGTCTAAACTTTCCATTTCATTCTGCGGTTTTAGCGAAATATTCAACTAAAAAATCTGCCAATAACAAAAAATATATTTATTTTAGCTCTAAGCCCGAAAGAAGTTCCCTGGCCCCACTTTTATCTTGGATATAAACTTCCGGGACAAATTCCATAGAGTTAGGAATAAGATCGGTAATAACTTTTTTAATTCGGGACTGCTGAGTTTGATTCTGCAGGTCAAAGATGGGATTCTGACTTAAATCATTTAATAAAAGAATTACCGGATCGTGAGAAAAAGTAAAATCCTTAAGAAGTTGTTTAATTAAAAGGTCTAAATATTCAGGTTTATCTTTGAAAACATCCACCGCGGTTTTAAAAACAATCTTGCCCCATTCAAAATCCACGGTTTTGCGGAAAAGAGCATAAGCAGAAGAATATTTAACCATCTTTATTTGCCCGGTAGATAATTTACTGGCCACATTCACGATAACAGCAGCTAGCTCCGCATGCTTAAAGGTTTTAATTTCTTTGTGGATATCAATAGTCAAAAGGTCAAAAATATAGGATCCGTGCACACTGCTCGTAGCACTGGATGTGCTGCGTTTTATAAGATCTTCCACTGCATCCCAAAGGATCTTTTCATCAATACGGATAAAATTTAAAGACAAAATAATACAGGGCTGATTCTCGCGCACCGCTTTATAACGGCGCACCTTATCCTCAGCATGGCCGACATAGGCAATTTCATCAAACAACGGCATGTGCCTAAAAAGATTTGAATTTTGAAAACCGAAAGTAATTAAATCCATAGTTACCATTTTTCCCAGTGAATATTTTCTGCTTTAAACTTATTCTTAGGCTTATCTTCAAAGGTAGGATAACCGACAGGGATAACATTTAAAGGTATAATGTTTTCCGGAATATTAAGCAGTTTACGGACTTGAGACATTCTCTCCTGATCCGGATACGCTGCTGTCCATAGCGCACCCAGCCCCAATGCCTCAGCTGCCAATAAAATGTTTTCTCCGGCACAAGTGCTGTCGATAATGGCAAACTCGATTCTACCCTGGAAAGCTTTTTCCGGTAAAGCGCAAACAACTATCGCTGCACCTGCTCGATCCAGCATTTTAGCGTAAGGCAAAACTTCAGCCAAAGCATCAAGCTGCTTGCGCTCGGAAATAATCACAAACGACCAAGGCTGCATATTGACAGCTGTTGGGGCAGCCATACCTGCTTTAACAAGTTTGATAAGATCCTGCTGTGACACGCTCTTACCGGTAAAATGACGTACACTTTTACGGGAATGAATCACACTTAAAGTATCGCTAGGAACTTTTTTAGTTTGCGAAAAAATAGTTCCGAAAAAAATAGAAAGAAGCAAAACCGAACCACAGAACAAAATTATTTTTTTCATCATCTCTATCCTTTCTTAATTTTTACTTTAATAATTTTTATTTGACCAAATACCGGCTAAAATTGCCGCACTAATAATGCACCAGGTGGCAAAAAGAGCATTAGGAATTGCAGCTTCAACAGAAATATGCTTAATCGCCAGTACTGCCCCCATACCGGCATTTTGCATACCAACATTAATCGCCAAAGTTCTGCGCTGCGGCAAATTAAACTTAAATGCCTTGCCTGCAAGATAACCCAAAATAAGCCCCAAGATATTCAAGCTGATTACCGCTACAAAAACTACAGTTGTAACTTTGCCTAAAGCATTTTTATTTAAAGCAACGACTAATCCGCAGATAAAAGCAATAAACAAGGTTGAAAGCGCAGGGAATACTGGTTTAATCTTAGAAGTAATCTTATTAAAACAATGCTGAAACCACAGGCCCAGCATAAGAGGTAAAATCACCATCATCATAATACTCTGCATCATCGGCCAAAATGGTATCGAGATATACTGGCGGCCTAAAAAATAAGTTAAAGCCGGCGTTAACAGCGGCGAAACAAGAGTTGTGGCAGTAGTCAAGGCTACGGAAAATGCTACATCAGCTTCAGCAAGATATGACATTACGCCTGCTGCCATAGCATCCGGGACAGCAGCAGCGAGTATTAACCCCACGGCTAAAGCCGGAGTCAATCCTAATAATTTAATGATCCAAAAAGCTAAAAGCGGCATAATTATAAATTGAGCGGCCGTACCCAGGATAACTAATCTTGGCTTTTCAAAGATCGGTTTAAAATCATTTAACGAAAGCAGGCATCCGATACCAAACATAGTAAAACCAAACAACCAATCAATATAAGGCTTAAGCGGCACCAGCACCTGCGGAAACAGGTACCCAACCACTGCCGCCAGAATCACCCAAACTACCAGCAATTTAGCAAATCTTTCTAATATCTTATTCAACATAGAATATTTAAATTATATACCAATATCCTCATTCCAAAGCTGGGGGTTTTTTTGAATAAAATCCTGCATAAGTAAAATGCAAGCTTCATCCTGTAAAACTTCCACCTTCACTCCTCTTGACCGCAAAAGTTCTTCTTCCCCCATAAATGTTTGATTTTCGCCAATAACTACGCGCGGTATCTGATAGAGAATTATAGCTCCTGAACACATGGAGCAAGGAGAAAGTGTTGTGTAAAGCGTAGAGCGCTTATATACGGAAGCGCCTAGACGCCCAGCATTTCCCAAAGCATCCATTTCGGCATGCAAAATAGCGCTATTATTTTGTACGCGCCGGTTATGCCCGCATCCGATAATTTTATTATCGCAGACAAGCACTGAGCCAATGGGTATGCCGCCTTCTTTTAGCCCCAGCTTTGCTTCAACAATAGCTGCCTTCAAATATTCATTCATAATTTAGCTAAACTTTCTACTGCCTTAACCGCTAAATCCACAGCTGAATTTAAATCTTCAATATTAAAGACTCCGGTAGGCGAATGAATATAGCGGGTCGGCACACTTAATACCCCCGTAGGAACACCTTCTCTATTCATATGAATAATTGCTCCATCAGTCATGCCCCCCTCGATAACATCAATCTGATATTTAATCTTACTTTTCTTAGCCGTCTCAATCAAGAAATTTTTTATTTTTTCGTTAACAATCAAACCTCTTCCGGATGCCTCAATAATCGTAATGGCAACGCCCTCACCGAGCTTTAAAGAAGATTCGCGTTCAGTTACCTGAGGCGTGTCACCGGCAGCATTGGTGTCAATAGCTAAAGCATAATCTGGGTCAACCTTGAATGCCGAAGTACGCGCACCTTTTAATCCCACTTCTTCCTGTGTTGTGGCTACAGCATAAACCTGCACATCGGTGTTTTTAAGTTTTTCCATTATTTTAATCAACGCAAAGCAGCCAATGCGATCATCAATAGCCTTGCCATAATAAAGGCTGCCATTTAACAGTCCGGAATTAGGTTCAAAAATTACCGCATCACCAATCTCCACCTTTTGCTCTGCCTCGGCTTTACTTTTGCAGCCAATATCAATAAACATATCCTCATATTTAAGCGGCTTCTTTCTCTCCTCTTCCTTCTGAAGATGCGGCGGCTTAGTTCCAATTATCCCGAAACAATCCCCGGCTTTAGCTTTTACTATTACCCGTTGAGCCGGTAATATCCTGTCATCTATCCCGCCTAATTTTATAAAATACAAGAAGCCCTCTTTAGTTATATGCTTAACCATCAGGCCGATTTCATCCATATGCGCAGCCAGCATAATCTTAGTCTTACCTTTGCCTTTTTTAGCAATGACATTACCGAAATTATCAATTTCTACTTCATCGCAGCTTTTTTTGAATTCATCATACATAATTTTAGCAATCCGGCTTTCATATCCGGAAATACCGGGCGCCTCAAGCACTTTCTTTAACAAAGCATCCATAAATCCTCCTTTAATAAGCGGACAACTTACTTTACCCTTAATTTTCTTTATTTTAATACTTCCTGGATAATCTTTTCAACCTCTAAACGGGTTTTTGCCCGCGAGGCTTTTTCTCTTAACTGGCGGACCTTACGTAAACCCCGGGTATACCAAATATAAAACTTTCTAAAAATAACCACCCCGTTTTTTTCGCCATAGAAATCAACGCAAGCATTAAAATGTTCGCGCATGATTTTGGCAATATCTTCTTTCTCGGGCCGGTTGATAAGCTTGCCGGTTTTTAAATACTCCTCGATCTCTTTAAATATCCAGGGATTACCCAAAGATCCCCGTGCTACTGCCAGCCCATCGCATCCGGTTTCATTAAACATTTTCTTAGCTAAGGGCCCGGAAAAAACATCGCCGCTGGCAATCAAAGGGATACTTAAAACTTTTTTAACTTGCCGAATAATATCATAATCAACCTGGCCGCTATAACCTTGGGCTCTTGTCCGTCCATGAATAACCAAAGCGTTCACCCCGCAATCTTGCGCAAGCAAAGCAACTTCACAAGCATTAACTGAATCTTTATCCCAGCCTGAACGAATTTTTACGCTTACCGGAAGCCAGGAATTCTTAACCACTAGCTTTAGAATTTTCTTTAATTTTTTAAGGTCCTGCAGCAAGCCTGAACCTTCCCCTCTACGCACAACTTTTTTCGCCGGGCAAGCAGCATTAAAATCCAAAATATCAAATTTATAATCTTTGAGAACCTCGAAAGACTTTAAAATATACTGTTCTTCACAACCTAATATCTGCAAACCTAAAGGTTTATCTAAAGTTAAACTGGAAAGCATCTGCTTGGTTTTTCGGCTTTTGAAACTTACCGAGCGGCAATTAATCATCTCGACAAAAGACAACTCTGCGCCAAAATTACGGTTAAGCATCCGGAAAGGCAAATCGGTAACTCCCGCCATAGGAGCTAAGATTAAATTTGACTTTAGTTTTAATTTTCCGATTTCTAACATAGAATTATAAAAAATTAGCGGGTGTCTTGGGTATTTTCAAAAAACAGCAGTTCGAGAAAATATTCAAAACAAGCCCCGCTAAATTTTTTAAAGTATATATTTAGGATCTTTAATTAAAGGTTTATTTTTTATTTCGTCAGCGATAGCCTGCGGAATTCCGGGTTTGCCTAATTTGTAATACATATAATTTTTATATCCTTCAACCCCCGGCTGATCAAAAGCATTCACATTAAAAAGCTCGCCCTCAAAAGCAGTAGACATCTCAAAGAAAAACAATAGAGCGCCCCAATTGTAAGCAGTAACTTCTGGCATGACAATAGTACAATTAGGCCGTTCCTGCCTGACTAATGCCCATTCGGTAGCCTCTTGAGCCAATTGCATAAGTTGAGCAAAACTTTTACCGGAGAGCAAGTCATTATTAGTAGGAATTTTTAAATCTGTTTTAAATTTCTCAACCCGGATAAAGGTAACAACTTTATTGCTCTGGCCTTCCACGTTATTTTGCTGAATAGAATGCAGATCATTGGTGCCGGCTGCCGATATCGGAGTACGCCCCTGATTAAACAAATCGTCTTTATTTGCTAGCCAATTTTCAAGCCCGTCTTTATCAACTTCGATTTTGCGGTGGTATTTCTTGCCCAAACTCTCGGCTAGCAGCTGAACATACCAATCGGCAGTAGACTTAAGAGTCTGGGAAAAAGGCATTAGAATTGCCAATGATTTTGCTTTTTTCTGATAAAGAATAACATGCAGTAAGGCATACACATAAGCCGGATTTTTTAAAATATCATCCTGGCTGCACCGTTCAAACATATCCTTCGCGCCTAAAAATAATTCTTTTATGTTTACGCCGACAATCGCCAAATGCAAAAGGCCCATATTAAATTCCGAGAACCTGCCTCCGACGCCTTTTAGAAGCGGTAAAGAACGAAAACTTAAAATATCTTTTCCTTGTTCCTGTGTAACTTTTTTACGCAAAGAACCGCTTTCCGGATCAGTAATGGCTAAAACCTGCCTGCCATATTTTACACCTACCCCTTTTTTAAGCCAGGCTTCAACTAAAATAAATGCCGCCTTAGTTTCGGTAGTTTCACCGGACTTAGAAATTACCACAACAAATGTTTTTTTAGGATTAAGATTTTTCAATAGAACCTGCAAAGTATCCGGGTCAAGATTATTACCCTCAAGATAAATGCGCGGCAATTCTTTTCTTAAAGGCTTAAATTCATTGTAATATGGGGCGCATAAAGCATCCTGGGCAGCTTTTAAACCCAAATAAGAACCACCGATTCCCAGAAATAGTACATTCTCATATTTTTTAGCGATTTGACGCCCAAGCTTTCCAATTTCAGCAATCTGATTTTTATCCTGTTCGGGCAGCTTTACCCATTCTAAATTTAATCTTACTCTGGCAGCAGGATTGGCAATAATTTTCTTTAAATGAACTGATGCTTCCTGAGCTAGAGGTAAAATTCCATCAATATCCTGCTGATCAACCCCGTGGCTTCCCACACTAGAACTTAGCATATTGTTAAAATCAAATTTTAGTCCCATCCCCGCTCCTTATCCATATCTTTACTGCTGAATAATTTTTAAAGTAGTACGTTGCCCGTCTTTCCAAGGCCAAAGCATTGCCAAAATACTATCAGCACCTAAATCTTTAAAATACAGTGTTTGTCCGGGCATAATCCCGCCGAAACCATCAACTGTTTTTTGCACTTTTAACGCCAGCCTGTTTTTCGATGGGTAAACCGGTTCGCCTAATAGATTCTTTAATGACAAATTAAGGTTACCGATCTCTTGCTTAATAACAACTCCCTCAAAAAAATTATCACAATCAGTACGCAAGTCTTCAAAATTAAGTAACTTTATATCTTTTCTAATTGAGCTAAAGTCCATATTTTTCCTTGGCCTCGTAGGCGGTTTAAAGTTAGATAATCTTTAGCAGGTTAAGCCCGGTTTTCAGGTCGATATCTTTGCTTGCCTTCATACCTTTTAACTCTAAAACCACAGCTTCAATAACTAAAAAAACTTTTGAATTACCGCGAACGCAGCCGGTTAAAACTTTATTTTTCTTACCCATGCTGGCATGAATATGTACCTGAGGTATTTTCTTAGAATTTGTAAAAATCGTGCCGATACCCATTACCTCCCACCCATCTTTAAAAACCATTTCATTGGGGGTTGGCGGAATAACCGGTTTTTTAGGCCCGGTAACCAAATCTCCTTTTTTAAGTGCTCCGATAAAAATTACCGCAGCTGAGCTAATCTTTTCTTTTTTAGCCAGACTAGCCAGGCTGGAAATCAAAATCTCGTCATCTTCAAACTTAATTAAGAAAACTCTGCCGATAGAACCTTTAGTATATTTCATCTTAAATTATGGGTTAAATTAAATATTTGACAACAATTGATAATAAGTTGAGATAGATTTCAATGAACTAATCAAGACTAAAGCCAGTATATAGCTTAAAACAATCACAACCAGGCTGATAATGATTTTTATGTTTTTATTAAAACGGGGATTAGTCCAGACTAACGGCAGCATAAACGGGCCGATGCAAAGAAAAGAAATAACTAATGACCAATCCTTAAAATACCATTTTGGCTCTTGATTATTCATATTCACCTTTTCTTTTGCGCCTTAGGCGCTTTTAGCTTAGATTTGTGCATAACACAGAGTTTCTCAGCAATCGGTGCGATTTCGCCGTCCTCATAAGGAAACTCCTTGCAGGTTATCGGCTTAAGAGCGTAATCAACCTTATGTACCCTGCACAAACCATCCTTATCCTGAAAAACACATTGTTCATCTTCATAGCTAGTTCCTATCTTATAACCGGAAGGAAAAGTTTTATCGAGTTCTAAATGAAAAAAATCACCTTTTATCCCTGCTAATAATATTTTTTTAGCTTCCTCCAGGTCGATCCAGGCCCCAAGCCTGCAGCAATCTGCCGGATCATGGCATTTACTACAATCGATAACTATTGGTTTTGTTTTTTTATTTTTCATATGATATATTATACAATTTTTATTAAAAAACCCAAGAATAATTATTAATAAACGATAAAAAAAATACCCCACTCCCAGCAAGCTGGAGGTGGGGTATTTCTACCTTTAAGCTTAAAGCTTGACTACGTTAGTAGCCTGCTCGCCTTTCGGTCCTTTTTCGATGTTAAACTCAACCTCTTGACCTTCAGCTAAAGATTTATAACCCTCACCCTGGATTGCGCTGTGATGAACAAATACATCGCTACCCGATTCAGGTGTGATAAAACCAAATCCTTTTTGATCTGAAAACCATTTCACTTTTCCCTTTGCCATTATTTACTACCCCCTCTCCTCTAGAATTTTTTAGCAAATAACGGCAGAAACAAAAAACCGCGAAGGTTAGTTTTCTAAACCTCGCGGCCTACAAACTTCTAATCCTTTATTCACTACGAAAATAAGTATAACACATTTTACCGGCTTGTCCAGTAATATTTTTAATTTATTTAATATCTAAAGTGAACGAATATTCTCCCGAAATTCTTATCATCCTTTTCTAAGCGGTGATAAAGCTTCTTAATCTGCGGCTGCTCCAGAAAACGCAACACACTCTTTTTTAACTGGCCGCTGCCTTTACCCGGGATAATCTCGACTTCAGTAATTCTCTTCCTTACTGCTTCAGAAATAATCCTGTTTAGCGATTCTTCGATCCTGCGTCCGTCACTATAGATATCATGTAAATCCAGTTTGAGTTTACCCATGTTTAAAATATGCGCATTCCGGAAAAGGTATGTTTGCGCCAAGATCGCGAATTAATACACAATGGAATTCTTTGCCGGTGACCGTCTTCTGTAAACCTAGCCGCTTAGAATAAACACTGCAATAAAATTTACCCTGCGCATCACTCTTTAAGCGCTCACAAGGCTCCTGGCTAGTTGAGCCGCAACAGGCGCCGCATCTTTTACACCGCCCCTCATAAGCATTTTGAAGCTCTTGCTGTTTTTGCTCATAAGCTTCTTTATCCATCTGTTCCTTGATTAACTTAATATACCCATTTCCAATTGCGGATCTCCGGCATATCTTCTCCGTGAGTAATAATATATTGTTTATGCTCGATCAACTTATTATGCAGCCATTCTTTAGCATGCGCCGCTTGATTTTGCAGACGTCCGACACGATCAATAACATCATCAGCTAAATTAAAACGATCAAGCTCATTAAGCACAGTCATATCAAAAGGAGTGGTTGTTGTCCCTTCTTCCTTATAGCCGCGCACATGGATATTCTTGTGATTAGTCCTGCGGTACAGCAACCGATGGATTAACCAGGGATAACCGTGAAAAGCAAAAATCACCGGCTTATCAACAGTAAAAAGGCTGTCAAAATCCTTATCAGAAAGCCCATGAGGATGCTCACTCTGCGGCTGAAGGGTCATTAAGTCCACAACATTAATAACCCGCACCTTTAAGTCAGGAAACTGCTGCCTTAAGATATCTACTGCCGCCAAAGTTTCCATAGTCGGTACATCGCCCGCGCAAGCCATCACTACATCCGGTTCTCCTCCATGGTCATTGCTTGCCCAATCCCAGATGCCGATTCCTTTAGTACAATGCGCAATCGCCGCATCCATATCTAAATACTGTAAACCCGGATGTTTACCGGCAACAATCACATTGACATAATGACGGCTGCGCAAACAATGATTAGTTACAGAAAGCAAAGTATTAGTATCCGGCGGCAGATAAACCCGGATAATCTGCGCCTTCTTGTTGACCACATGATCAAGAAAACCCGGATCCTGATGCGAAGACCCATTATGATCCTGCCTCCAGACATGAGAAGTTAAAAGATAATTTAAGGAAGCAATCGGACGCCGCCACGGAATATACAGAGAAGTCTTTAGCCACTTAGCATGTTGGTTGAACATTGAATCTACAATATGGATGAATGCTTCATAGCAAGTAAAAAATCCATGCCGGCCGGTAAGCAGATAACCTTCCAACCACCCCTGGCAAGTATGCTCACTTAAAATCTCCATTACCCTGCCATCTACAGCCAAATGATCATCTTCCGGAATAATCTTCGCCATCCAAGTTCGATTAGTAACATCCAGAAGAGCACCCAAGCGATTAGAAGTTAACTCATCCGGAGCAAACAACCGAAAATTCTTAGTTTTCTGGTTGATCTTCATCACATCGCGCAAAAAATACCCCATAACCCGCGTTGGCTCAGATTCAATTATCCCGGGTTTGTCGACTTTTACGGCATAGGTGCGAAAATCAGGAAGTTTTAAATCACTTAATAGCAGCCCGCCATTGGCATGAGGATTATCACTCATCCGGCGCTTTCCTTTGGGAGCAAGTTCAGCAAGCTCAGAAATTAAACAACCATTCTTATTAAACAGTTCCGCAGGCTTGTAGCTTTCCATCCATTGCTGGAGAGCACGAATATGTCCAGGCTTCTCAGCCATCTCGGCAAAAGGAACTTGGTGTGAACGCCAAGAGCCTTCGGTCTTCAAGCCATCGATAGTTTTAGGGCCAGTCCAACCTTTAGGTGTCCGTAAAATAATCATCGGCCAAACCGGACGATGCACAGTTTTCTTATTCTTGCGGGCTTTTACTTGGATGGATTTAATTTCCTTAAGCGCTATCTCCAAGGTTTTAGCCATTAAGCAATGCATTTTTTTAGGATCAGAGCCTTCAACAAAATACGGCTTATAACCGCATCCAACAAAAAAAGACTTCAATTCCTTTTTAGTAATACGCGCTAGCACGGTTGGATTAGAAATCTTGTAACCATTTAAATGCAGAATAGGCAATACTGCACCGTCAAGCGCAGGATCCAAAAATTTATTTGAGTGCCAGGCAGTAGCCAAAGGACCGGTCTCAGCTTCACCGTCACCAACCACGCAGGCAACAATCAAATCCGGATTATCAAAAGCGGCTCCGTAAGCATGGGCAAGTGAATAGCCTAGTTCCCCGCCCTCATGCATTGAGCCGGGAGTTTCCGCCCCGACATGGCTAGGAATTCCTCCGGGAAAAGAAAACTGTTTAAAAAGCTTTTTCATGCCTTCTGCATCTTGCGAAACATCCGGATAATATTCGCTATAAGTACCTTCCAAATAAGCGTTAGCTACCAATCCCGGCCCACCGTGCCCGGGGCCAGTAATATTAATCATATTTAAATCATATTTTTTAATCAAACGATTAAGGTGAACATAAATAAAATTTAATCCGGGAGTAGTCCCCCAATGGCCTAAGAGCCGGGGTTTAATGTGTTTAAGGGTAATAGACTCTTTTAATAATGGATTATCCAAAAGATAAATTTGGCCCACCGAAAGGTAATTGGCCGCCCGCCAATAGGCATTAATCTTGTCAAGTTCGTTTGATAACTTTTTAGAATTAACGCGTCTCATATTTATCCCTCCGCTTTTTTGCCGGCATTGACTCATGGACTAATTATACACTAGCTATAGGGAATACCCAAGCCATTTTAAAACGCAAAATGCAAGATCGCCGCTAAATCCTAACAGCCAAATAAAAAGGCCTCTTTAAAGTTTAAAAGAGGCCTTTTTATTGATATTTAAGAAAATAAATTATTGCTGGTTTTCGATCGAGACTATGTTTAACTCATCGCCAACCTGCTTGGCAGTAACTGATACCTGTAACTTGCTGTCAGCTTTCTTAAGAAACTCTTCCACCTTAGCGTTTGATTCATTGTCAAGTTTACTAAGTTTGTTATTCGCAAAAAGAGAATAACCACTGGTTGCGCATTTTAAAGCACAATCCTTAGTATGTGTCTTAACAAATTCAGCTAAAGTATCTTTGTTAGCACCTGCGCACATGTTGTCGATAATATCGCCCTTTAGCACTATTGCTTCAATCGGAGCTGCAACTGTAG
>Ga0172381_10002960_pt1 | contig 18306 bp, 26 predicted proteins | sample Leawel6488metaG_FD_119754 | JGI IMG/M metagenome (GOLD analysis project Ga0172381, IMG submission 119754) | Leachate microbial communities from a municipal landfill in Southern Ontario, Canada - Leachate well 64-88 metaG | ecosystem: Engineered > Solid waste > Landfill > Unclassified | place...
AGGATGTTGAGGGCTGAGACGGTCTTGCGTCCTGCGAACAGTTTGGTCACTCGCTGGCGGGTGTATGCCTCGCAGGGACCCCAGGACATCACTGTGTCGATTGTTACGCGCTTCATTCCGCACTTCCTTTCTCTCGCTCCCTCGCGAATAATCCCTCGCCTCGAGCAAACTCCGCTTCACGCTCTCGCTGCCGTGCCTCCGCCGCCTCTTCGCCCGTAATAAACCGCTGGATTGCACAACCCTTCTGGCACTCTGCCAACCAATCAATATGGCATCCCATGCACTCGGGCGATGGACAAGTTGGGGACATCACTCCTCACCCCCCCCGCGCGTTTGAAGAGGATCACACCGCGCCCCTTTCTTCCAGCGCCTCTCGGCACTCCTCGCAGATCTCCCGTCCGTCGACTTCCTCGGCTGCTTCTCGGCAACCGCACCAGGCGCAGAGTTTCAAAACAAAACTCCTTCCCTTGTGTTCATCGCCACTGGATTCAGCCAAAGCGTCTCCGTTCTCTCCCTGCCACCATCTGCATTTGCCGCTTTGTGGTATTCCGTCCATTCGCCCAATTCCTCAGCATAGAGGTCGTTCGCGTATCCCGACAGCAGGACTGGACCAGGGAAGTTCTTGAGAACGGAAAGCATTTCGCGGTGCTCATCAACACTCGTTTTCTCAGCGTACAGTGGGGCAACATCGAGGTATGGGGGATCCGCGTAAACTAAAACATGCGGGCCCGCTAGCCGCTGGATAACATCGACAGCTGGCACGTTTTCTATCTGCACCCCGCGCAGACGTTCTGCCACGGCGAGGATCCGCTGCGGCAGTGCGCGCCATACATGAACAACAATTTTCCTCTGCGCTCCGCACCCCTCATTTTTCCAACCACTCGATGTGTTGAGGCGTGTACCATATGCCTGCCAGCAGCGGACGAGGAAGCGACGGGCGTCCTCGATCTCGTCGTCGGTGGAGTTGTAAGAAGAACGGTATTCCTCACGGGCCCACGGTGTCATGTGAACGAGGTCAGACAGCTCTTGCGGCCGCTCTCGAAGAATCCGAAACAGGTTGACAACATCGCCATTAGTGTCGTTGATAGTCTCTATCTTCGAACGGGGCTTGCGGAACAGGACAGCACCACTGCCAAAGTACGGCTCGAGATAATGAACGTGTGGGGGCATGTGGCTGACAATCCAGTCGGCTATGTTCCATTTTGATCCGGGGTAGCGGAGGATGGGATTCATAGCGCATCACTCCGCAATCCGTACCCGTGCCCGTCGCAGTTGGTGCAGACGGTGAATCTCAATGCGCAAGGAAAAAGACACGCGCCGCGCTCGGGACAACGGCTGCAACAACAGGAGTGTTCGCAGTGTCGTTCAGGGTCAAATCCGCTGCCCGAAGAGTTCCAGTAGCAGCAGAGCAATCCATCGGCTGCGGCGAGGTAACAGTCCTTCAGATTAGATCGCCCCCCGCTCCAAGGCGTTGTCGGCAAGCCAGAGTTTGTGTTGGTCGAGGATTTCGGTTAGGTCGGATTTGTTCATGCTTCCCCCTTTGGAGTCATGGAGTCTGCTACTCCACCGACAAGTTTTCTGAGTTCTGCTCGTGCCTTTGCTGCGCCTTCAGGGTCAGGGTTCTCGACGGGAGGTGGCGCAGGTTGGCGAGAGGCTAAGTATTCCTCGCGGCGTTGTGTGGCTTCTCGGGTGCGCTGGGACAACTTCTCAGCCTCGGCGCTCTTGTCGATATACTCCTCGTAACGACAATCGCGCCCGAAGAACGTTGACATCATCATCACGTGTTCGGTCCCGATCAGGTTTAAGTCATGGGCCTCTTGACGGTAGAGCTTCACGGCAGCGAGGACTGAGGCTTCGGTGATGGGGTTGCCTTCCGTGGTGGTCTTGCGCTCGAGGGCTTTCTCGTATCCCGTGGCGGCACCAGGGTAGTTCTGTCCACCCTTCCTTTCGGGGTAGTGCTGCTTCAACGTTGCAAACGCTGCACTGTATGTTTCTTTTCTTCTCTTTTCTTCTCTTTTCTTATCTGCCTTAACGGTGGGGTTAACCCCTGCCTTAACCCCATCTCCAACCAATGCGGGATTCCCACCCTTCTTCCCGTACTCCCGCGCCCTTGCCCGTTTTTCGCAGTCTGAAAGGACTCTCAGGCTGTAGACCATGCCGTTCTCGTCAACCTTTAACACCTTTGCATCGACGAGTTCTTGCAGACAACGGCGGTACATAGAGGGGTGTATTCTAAGCAACTTCCCCATACACTTCTCGGTAGGGATACCCCCACTTACTACCAAGAAGCCTGGGGGGTTCGCCTGGTACAACCAGCACAGAAGGTTGATATATACCCCTTGTGTATTCATAGGAAGTGTTTGTAGTTCGAGGTCGTTCAACCATCTCGCGTGGTAGAACGGAAACCAAGGATCACGGTCTGCCACTAGCCCTCCTCACGGGACTCAAACCTAGAACAGCAATACATATTGTCGGTGCCGAAGCCCGTTCCGAAATGTGGGTCAGATGTGCAGACCGCGAAATCTTTGACGCAGGTAGAACACAGGTGTATCTTCGTAACATCATCCTCTGACAGAAATTCACGGGACTCGAGATCAATGCCATAGTAGCCAGGGATTTCTGGCAATCCGTGCTCCCGTGCCAAAAAATGACATATCCCTCGTAGATGTTCAGCCTCTTTTTCCGTGGCGAATATTCCGGTCTTTGTCATTCCGCACCGCCTTTGTCTAGTTTCTCCTGCTCGTTTACCCTCGCCAATATCGCGTCCTTGATTTCCGAGACGGCTTGGCATATCACACACTCGATGTTCAGCAGAGACGTCTGCGCCGCTTGCATCAACCATGAAGAGTCATTGTCGTTCAGCATGACGCACCGCCTTTGTCTGGCACTTCTCGTCTCACCCGAGAAAGGAATCCGCTCGTCGATCTGGCATGGTCAATGCGCCAAGGGCAATTACCCCTGAAGTTTGTCCACCCCTCATCACATACGCTCATAATCTCTCCTCCACTAATCTCACGATCACGCTCACCCTCGCACACAACTCACAGAGGTAATGTCCCGCGGGGTATCTGTAGGTTGCTCCACAAAGAGGGCACCAGTGGGTCACGCTACCTCCCACAATGTCGGTTGATAATCAGGCCATGTTTTCGTCAAACAGAATTTCAGGTCATCCACCCTCGACCGCTCGGCCCTTAAATTTTTAGTTGCGAGTGATATGACCGCTGAGTATTCGTGTGGGTCATCCGATATCCAGTACCCATCGTGGTCGCTAAGAATCGGGTAGTCATGCTCTAGCCCTTTACGGGCATACTGTAGTTGCCGCCGAGTGCACCCGAGACAAGCAGAGAGCCATTCTGACGACCGCGCATACTCTTTGCCATGGGCATATATGCGTAGTGTCCAGTAGAGGCGCTGTGAGAGTGTCATACGCCCGCCTGTGTGCTGTACCAGTCCAGCTCCGTGCAACTGTCAGGGCAGTTGTCGGGGCAACCGTGCGCAATGCCACACAAGATGCACACGCTGCCCGGTTCGCAGTCGTGGCCCCTGTCGCAGTAGTACTCATCTGGCGAGTCGTAGCCACCACTTATGTAGCGTTCGTAGGTGCAGTGGTCAGTGAGCAATCAATTCACTTCCTCAAACCAAGCGCCGTTGAAAGACTTGCCCGAGAAACCTTCAAGGAAAACCTTTGTGTGCCAGGTGTGGACCTCGGTTCCTTCTATCGTGTAGACATCCCCGACATCCAGAATGCCCCGAGGGTCAACGTGGCTTCCCCAACGTATTTGCATTTCGTCCTTGACACCCACAAAGCGCACTTGGGTACCTGTTGGTGAATAGATATTCATGGTCATAATTGCCCACGCTCCATACTCATCAATGACAAAAGATCTTCGGCGTGCAGCAACGCCACCGCGGGTCCTCTATCCTCGCGACAAAATACGACGGGGATCCTGCCCTGCTCGTCTTTCGTCGCGTAGCCATCAGCCTGCTCTAGCCACCGGATAGCAGCTATTGATTTGCGCCGCTTGCACTCGACTATGAGATGTTCGGTCACCAAGTCGGGCGCGCTCTCGGAGTAATCGGCGCGTAGGTAGCGACGGACACCAAGTAGGCGCGCAATCTCGCGCTCGAATCGGGCTCCCTTGTCTCTCTCAGTACAACTCAATATCTCCTCCAAAGGGGGGCCGGGGCGGGTCAAGCGCAGGCATGTGGCAACATGGGAGTCCCCTGCTCCCCGCCCCGGAAATATTACGGTCTACCAAGGAGCGTCAGCGGTATAGTCATGCTGCTGGCCCTTGTTGGTCGGCTCGATCACTTGCCCTTCACCCGGTGGGTGGATAGTCGCGACAGATGCTTTGACCTTGCCCTTGTACTCCTCGTGGACTACCTGCACCTGACAGCCACGACCGATGTAGTCGCGCTCATCGATGCTCACGGTGTCCTCGGGGATCTCCGTACCGCTTATTCCCTCGAGCGTCTGCTTGAGATAGTAGTTGCGGTCCTTGGCCCCGATCGTGTTGTTGTGCCAGAGCTTGTAGCCTTCCCACTCGCCGCTCGCGACCGTGAACGTGAATGCGTAATAGTCGCGCCCGGTGTTCTCGCTCTGCCTCATCTCCATGTCTGTCACGGTGCATGGATACACACCCTGGTCAATCAGTTCCCGGCCGCCTGATTCCGAAAAGTCCACGTCTGTCATGCTTTCTTTCCTCCCTTGTCCTTTGCGGGCTTCGCTTTTGCCTGTGCAACATCGCCAAATATTTTGCCGTGAATCAACGCGAAGTCTGGTTTTTCATACCGCTCCAACTTGCCCGAACGGTCTTTGGCTACGAGGCGTTCTGTAGGCTGAGTGACTGCCACGCGCTCGAGCTTGCCGTCGACTTCTTTTGTCGTGATGTAGAGCACGAGGTCCAGATAGCCCGCCGCCTCTTCAGGGAGTTTGCCCGTCAAAGATGGCTTGCGAACCATGCTGCCAAACTGCTCGTCTTTTTCGTCTTTTGAGAGACAGATATAGATCAGGTTGATATCGAGATCGCGAAGAAAACGAAGACTCTTGCGAGTCTCATTCGAAAGTTTGCCATAATCCTGAAGGGTCGGAATGTCCTTTTCTACGATCATATCGAGGTAGAGCTTCTGTAATTCTGTCCCCGAGTCCACAACCAATGTTTCGAAACCGTGTCCCCCCATCTTGAGTTCTTTCATCACTGTGACGAACTGCGCGTACTGCTCGATTCTCATGGACTGGATGAGACCCGTTGAAATCTCTTCCATGATGCTCATGGTCCCGCCCTCGATATCAAGGTGGAGCAAGTTTCCCAACGGCCTAGCCGTAATCGAAAAGCGGGTCTTACCAGCTCCTCCCATGCCATGAACCAATGCATTAGCTCTGGTCAACTTGGTGGGTGCTTCGAAATTCATACTGCCTCCAATTCACTGTGCTTTCTTTCTTTGACCATGAAGTGCATTCGTGATTCCTCGGTATCTTCGATGCAGAGCGATTTGTACGCGCATCCTCCACAGGTCATTTGTGATGGGTTGGGAACAGGAGTACGACCGGGTCGAGTGATAAAGCGATAAGTCCAATACAGGTTCTCGATCGCGGCAGCTATCTCAGTCTCATTGCGCCAGACCCACTCCCTGTAATACAGAGGTGCCTTGACACGAGGTCCGGGCATCTGCTTGCGGAGTATGTTATAGATACATCCGATAGTGTCGTACCCGTAGCACTCACGGATTCCCGCCATGTACGCGGGGACTTGCGGGTCAAGTTGGAGCTGGTTAATATAGGCATCGCCAACTTGTTTTGCGGTTTTGTGTTCAATGAGAAACAGATTGCCCGTGGGAGTATGTCTCGCTATGCCGTCAACCTTGCCTCGGAATATGCAGTGCGATGGGCCGCCCTGTGGAGTCGGCAACCTCATCTCAAACTCAAGTTCAGTCGCCACTGCCTCGAACTCGCAATCAAGATCATTCTCTGCTACATATGCAGGCCAGCCTTCCAGCATAGCTAGGGCCAATGCCTTCTCGCTGTCCATCTTCTCATCATCCTCGGGCCAGAGATTGGGATAGTCCTCACGAGCAAGGACTAGGTCATCCTCAATTGATTTGGCGATTGTCGCAAGGAAATCGGCTTTCCCCTGATAGTAGAGGTCGAGCCCAGCGTGGACATATGTGCCTAGCCATAATGCAGGAGCTTTGCGTATAGGAGTTAGCCGCTCGATGTAGGCATACCAATGCTTTTTTTGGCAGGTCCAGAATGTGCGACTCTCGGAGTGAGTGATTTCGTACAATGATCGAGTGTGCTTATCATTCATCATTTTCCCCTCAGATGATGTAGCCGCCATCTCAACGGGTAGTTGATCCTCGACCGGAGATAGATTTGATACAGGCGTCGCATCGTTCATCTCGCCTCCAATTCAGGCAGAGTGTGCAGGAATGTAATGGCACAGGCCGGTGAACAGAAATCATTGACCATGAGCGATCGATGTTTTGTGGCGATTGAAAATGGCAATATCAGTATGAATGCCTCGATCTCTTCCACTGGCGCACCGCACTGGTCACACTCTTTCCGATCCATGGTTCCCCCTCGTGGTCCTATGCCGCTTCGTCCTCTGTCTCTTCCTCGGGTTCCTGATTCGCTACAACCACTCGATAGGCGAGTCTCGCGTATGCATCAGTCAGATCGGGATTCATGGTCACCTCCGTCGTCTGAGAAAAATAGCTCCTCGATCGAGACGCCGAGGAGTTGTGCTAGTTGTTTCATATGCTGTGTTCGTGGGAGGTGCCGTCCCTGTGTCCAGTTGTAGACAGTTCCGAAACTCACGCCGAGGTCTTGTGCCAAAGAATAGGCAGACTTTCCTTGGAATCTGAGTTCTTGTTTGAGTCTCGTCATTGCCTACCTTTCGGTTGTCACTATAAGGATATTACCTTACAAGCAGGTTGCCGTCAATAGATCTAATAGATTATTTCCTATCAAATCTATTGACTAATAGGAAATAAACGTATAATAATTCTTGTATGGGTATTGGAGCAGACATACAGAGAGAACTAGATATACGGGAATGGACACCTTACAAGCTGGCTATTGCTGCGGGGATGCTTCCGCAGGACGTCAGCAAGATAATCAAGAAGGACAGCAACCCCCAAATCAATACAGTCAAGAAAATCGCTGACGGATTCGGCATCACCATTGATGAACTGATAAACAATCCGAAACCGACGGTGAAGATTCGCGCTAAACCAACGGGTGCAAAAGAGGTTTGCCGGTGCCTCAGGGATTATGGACTGGACGCGCATGACATCAAACTGGCAATGGGTCTTATCACGAAGATGTTGGAAGAGCGAAAAGCCAGGGGGAGGGCTGCTGTATGACAGGGGGGACGCTGGCTTGCCGCATTATCAAGGGGCATTTTGGGGAGACAAGGACACGGGGATAGGTGAACTATCATGTGGCGACTTTTTATTTTGACTTGTGTCATATTGGTTCTTGTAAGCGGTTGTGGAACTAGTCCAGATACTACGTTCAACCAGTTTGTTAAGGCTGTGGAATTCCAGCATTATTCAGAAGCTCGCGACCTAATGAGTGCTGAAACTCAAGAATTTCTCGCCGGTGAATCTGACCTAGACTTATATATGGATAGCGCACATGACTTGCTGCGTGATGGAATAGTTCTCATCGATACAGTCAACAATGGTCTTCGGGCTGAATTCAAATATCGTAGTAGGGCAACGGGCACAACTGCAACGGCCACACTTGTCTTGAAAAATGGAAAATGGGAAGTGCGTGAATACCGAAGTTTGGACGAACTTCTTGAAAACATTGGACAATGAGAACTTGGAGTCGCCCAGTTTTACAGAACATGGAAGGTAACGAAAGTAGGTGACGTTATGAGCAAGCGCGCATTCGCATACGTTAGAGTCAGCAAAGAAGATCCCAATGACGAAAAGTGGGGTGCCGATTCTCAGCGGCAGAGAATTATCGAGTACTGCGCGTACAAGAAGTGGGAGCTTGTGGACATCGCCGAGGATCGTAACGTCTCGGGCGTAACCCCATTCGAGGAACGGGCGGGGTGGAGTAAAATAGCGGCGCAATTTCAGCGAGGCGACATTGTTATCGTCTCCGAACTTACCCGCTTGGGGCGTCGGCTTTCCATGACCCTGCTCATGCTCGAGGATCTGCAAGATCGTGGTTTGGAGATAGCATCCCTCGAGAATGACCTTGACACGACCACTCCTGTCGGGCGGCTGGTTCTTCATATTCTTCTTTCCTTTGCCGCCTTCGAACGTGATCTGTTAATCGCCCGTCTCAAGGCGGCCCACGCTGAGATACATCGCCAGGGAAAGGCGTTGGGTTGCAGCCCGACGCTCGGCTATGACTATAACGTCGAGAGTAAGGCGTGGAACATCAACGAGGATGAGGCCGAGCTCGTCAATCATATTTTTGATCTCAAGATTATGGGCTATGGGTTTTCGACAATTGCGGAACGTCTAGCTACAGAGGGAGTCCCTACTAAGCGCGGCGGGGCATGGCGGGCGGGCACGGTCAAGCAAATCATCGAATCCCGCCGGTATATAGGGGAGCGCGATTATAACAATAAAATCCTGCCCCTGCATGCTCCCGTAATCATCGATCACGAAATGTGGGAAATGGCACAAGCCAGCATTAGACATCAACAGCATCAGCCACGGAGTACATATATCTTGTCGGGACTACTATACTGTGACCGCTGCGGGGCAGTCATGCACCGGGGTAAGCGCTGGAAAAATGGTCAGCCAACTGGACAGGCAGATTGGCGTTGCTCCTCATGCGGTACAATAGCCATCTGCGAATCAATTGCGGAGCCTACTGTACTAGAGTCTTTCTTTGCTCACGTGGACCCCGCGGTATATCAAGCTGCCATTCAAGCGGTCGAAAAGATGGTCAAGAAGGGACAGGGGAGGAGCACTACATTACGCAAGCGCTTAGCTGCGATTGAGCGCAAACAATCTCGCCTGTTGGATGAGTTTGGGAAAGACGATACGACACTTACCCGGGCGGCATTTGCGAAAAAGAATACCGAACTGCAGGGAGAAGTTGACGAACTGTCGAACGCGATCCAGCAAATAGAAGACCAGGCATTGCTTTCTCAGCGACCAAGACAGCTCGGGAATATTCGTGAGGACTGGCCCACTATGGATTTGGTCGATCAGCAGACCACTCTAAAGGATTTCGTTTCGCGTGTAACAGTGGCCAGTCGGAACGGGGTTCGGGGTGCGGACAGACTGCAGATTCAGTGGCACTAGTTTATGTAGCTTAACTACACAATACTTGGGTTTCATGTCTGCAAACTACATATACATCTAGAGCTAACCCTAACTGCCAAAGGTATTTTTTTTGAAAAACTTTGGCAAAACTATTGCACTCTGTAAGTGCACAAGGTATAATGCACTTAGAAGATGCGGAACGAGACGGGAGGCGCGAGATGCAGGACTGGGAGAGGGAGCCAGACCCGACGAACGACCGGGAATATTGGGAGAATCGGGAAGCACATCAGGTTGCGGCGGCAGCAACTCCGATGAATATCAATGCGATGGAACGTCTGCGGTCCGTTGCGCTGCAGGCGGCGATGGAACTCAAGGCTGGCAGCGAACTCCATGAGCGGGCAATGGCAGAGGTCGCGGACTGGGAACGACGGATAGCAGACGCCAAGGCAAGCGGGCAAGTAGCGTAGGGGAGGCCGGACTCGGCGGGTATTGGGCTCCGCAAAATCCTACTGGCGCGAAACTGGTGGATATCAGGAAAAGGCTGATGAACGAAGGGGAGGAGTGAGTATGACAGAAGAACAGCGAGATAACCAGTTTAGGCTTATCTGCCAGATTTGTTTTTGGCACCCCTGGCTTGCCCACAGGAAAGCAGTGCTACCCCAGCGAGAAGCTCTCTACCAAAATTATCAGCAGGATTTGCCTGGAAAAGAACTCTGGTTTGTTTGGGAGTACTAGTGAAAGCGTCATTGGCATTGGAACTGATCGGGCAGAACGCCGGGCAGCAATTGACCTTCTACCACAACTCGATGAAGGACAAATTCGGGGAGGACTTCGCAGACGACTTTGTTGGAAAGCCGCCGCCCGCCTCTTGTTGGGTTGCAGAAATTACAGGGTATGACCGACGATACGGGCTGTCCCGAAGTTTTCTACGGGGACAAGATGATTACAGCAGTGCTAATTCTACGGGTAGTCGGGGAGTCTACCGGATATATATTCTTGAGAGCGGGCGGTATTACGAGGTCAAGTGCAGGATCACATGGAAAAAAGATGACCGGTACTTCTGTAAGGTCACGGAGGCTGGGGAGATCATTCATGTCGAACAATTGGAAATAGACCAGTGGCTAAACTACCTCTCGGAATAGACGTTCTTACGGCAGCACAGAAACGGATATCTAAGGTGTTCGATGATTTCCCGCGTATCTATGTCTCCTGCAGTTTCGGGAAAGACTCGACTGTCATGCTCCACCTTGTCATGGCAGAAGCGATAAAACGAAACCGCAAGGTGGGGCTGATGTTTGTTGATTTGGAAGCTCAGTATAACCTTACAATAGAACACGGGCATGAGTTATTGGAAATGTATAAGGATAATCTGGAAGTTTTCTGGGTTGCCCTTCCTCTTAATCTCCGCAACGCGGTATCACAATTTGAACCGCAATGGATGTGTTGGGAACCCGGTAAGGACTGGGTTCGTCAGCCTCCGAAGATTGCAATCACCAGCGAAGATTACTTTCCGTTCTTCCACCAAAGAATGGAGTTTGAGGAGTTTACACCAGCGTTTGGTCACTGGTATGGAAAAGGGAAACTGACAGCCTGCTTCGTAGGAATTAGAAGCGATGAGAGCATTAATCGCTACCGTTCAATCGCACGAAAAGACAAGAAGAATTTTGAGGGGCTCGCTTGGACTACGGGGATCGGAAAAACACTCTACAACATCTACCCTATTTACGACTGGAAGACAGAAGACATTTGGATATACCATGCGAAAACGGGCACGCCCTACAACGCCCTTTATGATCGGATGTATCAAGCGGGGCTCTCGATTCATCAAATGAGAATCTGTCAGCCCTACGGTGATGATCAACGAAAAGGCTTGTACCTCTATCACGTGATAGAACCAGAAACTTGGGCCAAAGTGCTGGCAAGGGTGAATGGAGCCAACCAGGGGGCTATCTACGCGAAAGAGTCTGGCAATATTTTGGGGAATTTCAAGATTGTCAAACCCGAGGACCATACCTGGGAATCATTTTCCATGCTAATCCTTGAGAGCCTGCCGCCAAAAGCTCAAGAACATTACAAGAACAAGATTGCCGTGTTCCTGAAATGGTGGGAAGGTCGGGGCTATCCCAACGGCATCCCCGACTTCGCGGACCCGAAAGCTGAAGCGTCCAAACGTGTTCCGTCTTGGCGACGGATATGTAAGGCCCTCTTGCGTAATGACTATTGGTGCAAGGGGCTGTCGTTTTCACAACACAAGTCCACGGCATATGTGAAATATCTCAAGCTCATGGAAAGGCGGCGGCGGGAATGGCAAATAATCTGAGCTGGGTTGAGAAGCATCCTGTTTCACGGGTGCAGTGGGTACGAACGGAACTGGTACGGGCCAATGACTATAACCCCAACGCAGTAGCCCCACCCGAGATGGAGTTACTCGAGCATAGCATTGCCAGCGACGGGTTCACTCAGCCAATCGTTGTGTGGGAATGTGAGGACGGGTACGAGGTGGTCGATGGCTTCCATCGCCATCTGGTAGGTCAGAAGTTGGGTATGACGCATTTGCCTGTAGTCATTATCAACGGTGACCGGACGGAGCGCGAGGATAGGATCGCTGCCACGATACGACACAATAGAGCTAGGGGCAAGCATCAGGTGGGAGCGATGTCCGAGATTGTGCAGGAGTTGACGCGACGGAATTGGAGTAACAAGAAGATCGCCAAGGAGTTGGGGATGGAGCCCGACGAGGTTTTACGCATGAAGCAGATCACTGGCTTGGCAGACTTGTTTGATGATATGGAATTTTCTGAAGCCTGGGAGGCATAATGAAAAAGGTGATCGACGGACTCAGGTACGACACGGAGATCGCAGTCGCGCTGGGGTTTGCATCCAGCGACGAGGGCCGCAGTGATTCCCATTTTTGGCAGGCCGCGTTGTACCGGACACCGCGCAGCGGGCGCTACTTTCTCGCGGGTGAGGGTGGAGCGATGAGCCGATTTGGCCAAAGCTGCGGGCGAAGCACTTGGTCTGGTGGCGCTGACCTGATACCGATGAGTGCTGCCGAGGCGCTGGAATGGGCCGAGCAACATCTAACCACGGAGGAGATCGAGGCGGCGTTCGGCGATGCGATCGAGGACGCTTAACAGGTGACAAGGAATGGCTACATCACAAGATCGCGGAGTTCGACGAGCATCTTCATCCCATCATGCGCATCGGCGGCGAATGGGGTAATCTCGGCAAACAAGCAACCCAAGTCGGTAGGTGGATACTCTCCGTCTTCTGCATACGACGACCCGCCGGGCATAAGTGTTCGAGCATACGAGCCTGACGAGCCTTTCGATTCGGGTTCTTTGTATTCTTTGAGTTTGCTGCCTATCATCTTCGCGCCGACGCGCTCACCCGGAAGCTGAAATTTGACATGACCATGCCCACGCATATAGATATTGCAACCTCGCACCCGTACCGCTTGGCGCTCGCAAGCCGTGACTTTCCCCGCCGTTGTTGCTCCACCCCGCTTGCCGTGTATTGCATTGGTAAGACATAGCCGCGTGCCTTCGCTGACTTTTCGTTTCATCCGCAGTGCTTGGACACAGTTGCCGCCTCCATAGGGTAATTCGAGGTCGGTGCAGATTTCCTCTACAGGATTATAATCTGTATGCAGCGCCATCTTTTGCTCATGGTTGCCCTCAAGAAAACCCAAGATGCGGTTCTGATTTGCTAGGGGACGTAGGCGCTTCTTAACGTGGGCAACCTGCGCCCCGACGAGATTGTTTTTCTTTAGGGCATCGTGGAACATCGGATGAACACCACGAGGATTATAGCGGGGGTCACGCTTACCGATATACTCCGCAGTGTCTCCCCCGATAATGGCATATGAAAACTCCTCGCGAAGTATGCGATTGATGTGCCGACGTAGCAAGTTGTCATCAAAACCGAAAGCGCCAATGTGAAAATCGTAGAGGTAATAGACGCGGACAATGGTGGTTTTCGATGGCAGGGTGATAGTGCGGTCGAGAAGTTCCACTTGTCCTCCAATGTTGGAGCGGTTAGGCGGTTGGGGGAACAGACTCTTTATCTGCCGGGCGCTTGAGTCCGATCCAGCCGAGGGCTGTACCAGATAGCAGACCACCCAATTCGACGGCGGCAGGCTGATGGCTGATCCATCCGAAGACGGCAAGCCCTACGCCGAGGGCCAAGACGATGAGCGCCGCTAGATATCCCTGTAACTGTGTCATATCCTCACCTCCTAAACTGGTCGATGATCGAGCGTGCAGATTGCGGGGACAGACGGCTCAATCGTTATGAGCGTGTTGCCCTTGCAGGACATCTCTTTGCCAACCTGCACCTGCGCGATTTGGTTTGGTCCGATTGTTAGTGTCTTCGGGGCATGTGGTGAGTCGTTTGTCACCGCGACTACCCGGGCCGTGATAGCCTGCGCCGTGGGATTCTGGACCTTCGCCCACACATCCCACTGTTCATGTCCCATCTCGCCGAGATAGATAATTGCCGCGAATGATTTTGTACGTTCTCCCGATGTTACAAGTGCCATGGATTCCTCCTGTGTTTGTGGTTTGGGCACGGGACTTGCTGCATATTTGGGCATGATGAAATAGTATTTCGTGGACCCATCTATCGGGCGGGTCACTCTGGCAACACAGTCCCCATAATTGCCTTCGATTAGCGTCATTGTCCGCTTCGCGCCGTTAACAGATTCAATCACTCCGATATGGTCACTTATCCCACCCTGCTCGAGGTAGGGATAGCGGTCCATGACACAGATTGCACCGGGGGCCGGGGCGAGAACCATCAAACCGTTGCGGGTGCCGTAGTTTATCCAATCGCCAGTGTAGTAGGACTTGTAACCCAACATCCGAAAGAACAACCACGATTGGAATATAGCGCACCACTGATAGCCCTCGACGCCTCCATACCATTCGTGGTATTTGGTCCCCCTGTTGGACCCCATCGGGTTCTCATATGAGCCAGAAGAACCTATCTCGGCGCGGGCGCGGGACAGAATATCATTCACAGTTGCCATTAAGCCTCCTATTGATCCACCCGAGTACTGCGGCAAACCATATAAAGAGCGTGTCGAGACACAAAAAAAGCCCTCGTGAGAGGGCATGTCTGATTCGAGTCAATGTGCTAACACCCTTACAGCCAAAATGATATCGAACACCAAGACCGCTATACCGACAACCGCCGCAAAGCCCTTCCAAGCCCAGCCAGGGATTTTTAGCTTCTGCTCGTGCATGCCAACGCAGGACTCCAACACAGATAGGCGTTCGTCATGGATGATGGAGCACGCCTCCCGTTTATCTTGTTCGCGGTCCATGCGATCATCGATTTTCAAGTAGACCTCGCCAAAGCCGTCCCTCACTTCTTTGCGGAGACCGTCAACGGAGACTTGCAATTGAAGGATTGATCCGTTGAGTTCTGCACGTGTAATATAGCGTTCGTCGGGTGCCATGTAGTTTGCCTTTCTATGCCTTAGGGATTTTGGAGATTATGAGCAGGTGTATCCATCGCCGCCTCCGGGGTCAGTGACATCGGCAGACCTCGCAAGCTCTGCCACGTATGAGCTGTCCTCGTACACGACGATATAACAGGTGAGTCCAAACCAATCGACCAATGAACAGTCGAGCGTCGCCGTGCCGCCTGTCTCGACCGCTGATGCCAATACACTATCGTCAGCAGCATCGTGGAGTCGGACAGCCATACCCGAGGACAGTCCGGTGACAGTAACATCGTGCGAGTCGTACTCGTGGACACCTGCAATATCAATCGACCCGGCGGCCGTGCCGTACAACAACGTGACGCCAACCATGAGCCAGCGGTCGTCAGTGTAGGCGTATGCGTGACTCCAACTGCCGATGACTGCCAGCGTGGTAGCATCTCTGTAGGTAACGACGACATTGGTTGCGCCCCATGCCATCTCGACGATGTACCATGTGCTATGCGCCTGTGCATGAGACGGTGACGGATACCCCGAGTCACCGCCATACGCAGCTGTGACCTCGGTTGTATAGTTCGCCGGGAAGTCGATCTCGGGCTCGAACCCATCTCGCGTTTCATGCCCCGTGTAAGTTGGCGCGGTTGCCGCGTCGACGATGCCCACGTTTGGAAAAAAGTCTGCTTGCTGGTTGTATCGGAGCTTGACCCGCACAACACCCGCCGCAGGCAGCGCGGGAAGGGCGGCGGTCGAACGTACAAATACATGAGTGCTGAATGGCCTGTCGATCGTGCAAAGGCCGCCCGCCACAGTGACCGTGCCCGCTTCGCCGCAGAGGTCGGCCGTCAGCCATGCGGGGAGCGCGAACAGCCCGGCAAATTGCGTTTCGTGCTGGGTACCAACTGTCGAGCGCGTTACCGTGATATCCGGCCCGATGCCTTTGACCCCCTTGCATATTTCGGGGATCATGCAAGCGCGGTATATCCTGCGAGTTTCGCCTGTCTGCCATGATTCGTTGGCAACTAATTTCAGCTCGTGCTCTCCCACCTCCACGCCTTCCCACTGATAACAGATCGAGATATTGAGATACACGTCTCCGGCGACATCCACAAACTGACGGCTATCAATGGACGTCTGGTCGGCAGGGGCGATGCCATCCAGCTCGAAATGCACACCCCACAAGAGATCGCCCGCAGCAGACATGGAGCAGTAGCACATGCCCGAAACGTGGGCCTTGATGTCGCCCACCTCCGCGAGGGTGATAGTCGTCGTCAGGATATCTGCCTCCGCAGCCGAGGCGGGTAATGTAACGTAGTAAGGGCTTGGGATTTTCACCGCGGGCTGACGCATCCAGTACCCTAGCAGCGGGCGGTTCAGTTTGGCGTCACCTATCTGTATCACATGTACCGCGACCTTATATCGTATTTCGCCAGCATGACATCAAGTGTTGTCGGCAGACCTCCGGGGGCGAGAGAAACCTTGCCGCCCTTCATCTTGACCTCGTTGATGGGCCATGTCTGCATCTCATTGATGCCCTGCGCCGAGACAATGGTTTCCTCGGTCGGCAACAGGTCAGGGATCAACAGGACTTTACGCGGTTCGATTTGACCCCGCGGGACCAATAGCTTGCGAGTATCCCGGACAATGTCCGTCGAAATGCTGGAATTCGGCTTGAGGTCTTTATGCAGCGCAATAAATGTGTCCGCTAGAGCTTGAGCCTCAGTTTGTGATATTGCGTAACTCACCGAATCCCACTTCATTCGCAGCCCGTGAGCAGATTGCGAGGCTGCATTTTGCGAGGTGACATAGGCATACAATGATCCGTCCGGAGTGTATCCGTACTGTATCCAATTCCAAAGGTCTTCTCGATTGCGGTTTAGCGTCGATTCGTCGCAGTCTCCCAGCAACACCTGGTATGACACCGCAGTCTCTCGCGGGCCAAAACATAGTCGTGGAGCCGGGGGAAGGCGTGGGTCCAAACTGCGCTCGATCCACCAGTCGTATAGTTGATATTTGCAAATCTCGTCAAGGATGTACCAAAAATCCTTACCCGGGTAAAACTCAACCCCTGTGGAGAACAGGAAATCATCGGTATCGATATCACCCGCCGTAAGAACGGGATCCCCCTCGCCGACGATATGATCCGTGATATAGGTCGAGCCCTTTTCCACTCCGAGGTTAGAAGACACATCGGCGTCAGTGCCTTGGATTTTGAGCTTTGCGGGCCAGCCGAGACACTCGACCGCGAAGAGCGAATCTGCTTCGATTTTCCGCTCGACGCCCTCAATGTCGCCCTCCCAACAAAAGTCATCGCCGTCAAAAACCTTGACAACGTTGCTGTCCTCCAAGTCTTCCCAAAAATCACTTACTGGATCGCGCTTGAGATCAAAAGTAAAAGTCGCGTCGCCTTGACGATTTTTCGTCATTTCGTCGTTCGCATATCGCAAATTAGATGGGCCGTTGGCGGTGAGAGTGGACAGCAGGCGTGTTCCCGCTTTGTTCCAAATTTGTATATCGACAGCGCCTGGTATCATGTTGAGGCCACCAGTAGATATGTCGGGTTATAGACCAATTTCACATCAGGCACGAAGGTCATTTGATAATCCCCCGTCACATTGTGTAGGCAAATAATTGAGAAATTGCACCCGTCGGGGTCTGCCAGGAACTTTGGTATCCCGAGACGCTTCGAGGCATCGTAAACCTGCGCGGTATCGAGCGAGCCGTCCAGAGACGCGAGCACGTCTTTCATCCCCCGCGAGTCAAGAATCATAGCGTTGTACGACCACTCGGCAACCTCGACCTTGCATCTTCCCGTCGGCACAAGGCCCACGTAGTCTAGCCACTCGGTTGTGGCTAGTGTAGCGTCGGCAATGACGGTGACAACTTCATCGATATTCGCAAGTTCGGCGTTCGGCGAGACACCTTCCGACGGGATGGTCAACCCCTTCAGCCGAGGGGCAGGGAGTTTGTATATGTCTATCCACTCAGTCGGCGTGTTGTCATCGGCGGCTGAGAATCCACTGTCTATCTCGTCCTCTGTTGTTTGCGTGGTGATATCAGTACCGCCCGTGGTCTGCAACTTGTACTCAACCGCAAACTGGTCTTTCGCGTCGGTTGCAGCAAAAGACAATCCGGCAACTAGCATGTGCTTGCCTTGGTGGGCTTCGGCGTTGAACCGAAATATTTCTGTATCTCCAGCGGACATCTGGCGGTAGGCACCTCCCCGCCGAGTATCAAGCGCGGTTTGTGTCGCGCCTGCAGCGTCGAGTATGGGGTTCCAGTACTCGGAGTAGTAATTGGATTGCCCGAAAGTGATATCGGTAATAGGCATTGTGATCGAGGGAAAAATGCCTCGGACGACTTGACCACTACCTCCAACCGCAAATGCTACCGTTGTGCTGGGTGCGGAAACTCCCCAGAGATTTTCTGTGGTGCCGCTTGTCTGAGCAACCCAAGTAGTACCACCGTCAACAGTCTTAAGGATTGTGCCGTAATTTCCAACCGCAAATGCTACCGTTGTGCTGGGTGCGGAAACTCCCCAGAGATTTTCTGTGGTGCCGCTTGTCTGAGCAACCCAAGTAGTACCACCGTCAACAGTCTTAAGGATTGTGCCACTATTACCAACC
>Ga0172381_10002961_pt1 | contig 18303 bp, 10 predicted proteins | sample Leawel6488metaG_FD_119754 | JGI IMG/M metagenome (GOLD analysis project Ga0172381, IMG submission 119754) | Leachate microbial communities from a municipal landfill in Southern Ontario, Canada - Leachate well 64-88 metaG | ecosystem: Engineered > Solid waste > Landfill > Unclassified | place...
AATAATGATTTTGGTGTAGATGCGACAGGTGTTAATGCTAATGGAATTCCGTGTGCTGTCCAAATAAAGTTCAGGTCTAATGTAAAAGACTTAATAACATATGAAGATATTTGTAAAACTTACGCAAGTGGTCGCATTGATTTTAATATAGATACAGACAAAGATAATTCAATTGTGGTGTTTACTACTGGAACTGTTAATTACATAGCAACCAATAGATTCCAAAAACGACTTAAAGTTATCGACCGAAGACTAATAGGAACAAAAATAAACAACAATGATTCTTTTTGGGAAGAGGCTTGGAGACTTATAAACAACCTTGAAGAAATGAAATAATTCAAAAATAAACATCTTGACTTGGCAAAAATAAGGAAGTATATTAAATTCAACAGCCCGCTATTCATTTATTCCAAAGGAAAATCCAAATGTCCAATCTTTCTGAAGCCGATCCTCTTCCTCCTGCCGACTGCCAGACTTTCAAGCCTATTGGAATTTTTGGAGGAGTTAGAAACGAGAACGGAGATTATTTTCTCGTTGAAACTTATGGAAGTTCTGTTCTAATTAAGATTATTCAAAATGACAAGGTAACAGCGTTTCAGATTTCTCCAAACAAGATGCTAGACACTGCTAAGGATATTAAGGAAGCTCTCGATTCTTGTTGTGAGAGAACTCGTTCGGACTACGCAATTCCGACTTGACATTCTTTGAAATATTTCTCAAATTCTAATGGTAGGTGGTAATAATCATCTACCATTTTTGTTTTTGGTAAATGACCATACAACTTTTCGTTTTTGGGTCCGCCATTATCCCCATACCATATTCTATGTTTTTTAGCATACTGATAGAATAGAAGATATGAATTTGATGATAGAATATATTCTTCTAAATTTAGTGGAAGGTTGAATTTAACAATAGTATCAATTGTCATACATTCACATTCATGTTCAACATCTTGTATTCGTTTTACTACTTCATCTAATTCGCCAATTTTCAATTCTATTTTTTTATCCAACCAATCCCACCACAAATCATACGCATTCCCCCATTCGGTTTCTAAAGATTCCCATTTTTTAGAATGAGTCTGTTTTTGAATAAAATGATTGAATTCGTGAGCTAATACAGAAATCCAATCGGAAGTTGTATCAGCACAAATAGCAATTTCTTTGTCTACTTCACAATAGAAACCATCGACTTTGGACCCACTTATGTATATATCTGTTCCAAAAACAAAGCGCAATTTATGTCGTGCGCTTTTTAATTTTTTATCTACGTGGGAAATGAACTCGTCACAAAATTCATTTCCTGTTTCGATTATTATCACTTACGCCTCGAATGCTTTGATAATATCTCCAACAATTTTAGCTCTTTGAATATCAATCTCTTTCATTTCAACAAACCCAATTTCCGGAATGTCTTTGAGATATTTAATAGCACATTCTAGACCCGTTAGTTGGTCTTTAGCAATTTTTGTATCGATTTGGCTGTTATCCCCCGTGATAATCATCTTAGATGTTCCAATTCTTGTAAGGCACGATAAAATCTCGTGTTTTGACAAATTTTGACATTCATCAAGTATGATAATTGTGTTGTTGAATGTAGCACCACGTATAAGAGCAAGACTTTCGAAACAAATCTTATTTGATTTTACTAAATTTTCATATTCTCTATCTCCAACATAATCCAGGAATAATTGAACTATTGCGTTTGAGTATGGGCCTGTTTTTTCGCTAATATCTCCGGGTAAATAGCCAAGTGAATTTTTCCCATTTCCATCAACTGTGGTCATTGGACGAACAACAACAATCTTATCAAATCTATTATATTCTAACAATTTCAACGCCATAGCTATAGCCATTGCCGTCTTTCCAGTACCAGCACAACCATGCAGAACCGTAATCTGTTTATTTTGAATTGCCTTTAATATCATTTCTTGATTTTTTGTTCTTGGACTGATTTCTTTTCCATCAAATGTAGTATAAAAGGATTTGAACTTTGTCTCCGCATATGGTTTTGGAAGAAGTTGGGAAATAGCATCATCAATATCTTCATCGTTAATAAGATACTCACTATCAGCCCAATCAAATATTCGTTCAAGAATTGTAGCAGCTTTGCGGCAATCTTCAATATCACCGGAAATATTAAAAACATTTCCTTTCAGGTCAATATCAACACCAAACGCTTTTTTTATTTTTGTTAAATCTGAAGAGCACAATTCTGGGAGTAAGTCATAATTTGTTACAAACTTCACAACCGAATTGTCTTGTTCTTCTATCTTCGATGCTGCGGCCTTCGCCCTTGTTTTACGAATTGGCTTGGTCATGTTGCCCCTTTTGGTTGGTAATTTTCAAAACAAAAAAGGAAACTGGATTTCTCCAAGTTTCCATATCCACTATCTCAAATTCATTCATTAATATTCTCTCAAAAAAAGTCTTGCTGAAAATCTTCCGGGTCATCAAGAAATTTATCAGATTTCTGGTATTCATCATAATCATCTATAGACCGCCATGGGTTGAAATTGTCAAGCGGCTGGTCATAGCCAAAATCATCATCTGACTGATTTTGATTGAAAAAAATATCATCCATGCTCTCATCCTTCTTATATATTACCCGAAAAATAAACAATAATAAACTTCATTGCCCAATTATTTAGTTTCCCAAAACGATTGTTATTACTGCTACAGTAACAGCTACAACTCCCGAAATAAATCCAAAAACAAATCCTTTTTTATATTTCTCTGAAGATTCCTTTTTAGCTTCAATAACAATCGTATCCGCTTTTTCGACGATTCTATCAAGCTGTTCATTACAAGAATCTCTGTCAGTTTTTATAATTTCCAACGAAGCAGAATCTCTTTCAAATTTATACTTATATTCTAAACAAACTTTCTTTTGTTCTTGAATCTTGTTACTATCTTCTTTAATATCAATCTCAGAATCAAATACCGAGTCGACTTTCTCTATTGGTAATTCTTTTAGATTAGTTATGCGGCGTTTGGTCTTTTTATTAAACACTTCAACGACCGAATCGGCTTTCGTACTCTGTTCTTTTCTGATAGTTTGTATGTAATGTATTTCTCTTTGAATGGTGACTATGTTCTTTGGTTTTTTGTTGAATGAGAAATAAAGAATTATTAAAGAAACAAAAAATAAAATATATCCAAGGATTCCAAGTTTTACTGACACGCGGTTACAAACTCCACCGAAAAATCTTCAATTTTGAACGAGACATCAAATGTTATTTCATTAGATGTTCCATATTCAAGCGGCAGAGAACTTAAATTTGAAATGAAACAATTTGTGAAAGTGTATTTAATTTTCTCACGCTTTTCATTATCAAGAAATATTATCTTTATATCATCTATGAAATTCTGTCTGAAATATTTTTTAGAATCTATATTTTGTTGATTTCTTAACGACCGAATCCAATTGAATAGATAAAAATAATTCAACATATCTTCTGACATTTTGAAGGTAATTGACACATCTTGTAAATCTTGGTTGATCCGGGAAATAGGATGATTGATGTGGTAATTAACAAAATCTGATTCTGTATACGCCACATCAAGTCCTGGGAAATTCACACTCTTAACATACAATTCGTACAAGTCAAAGTTTTTATAGTTATCAAGATTGTTTGGAGTAAATCCTGGGATGTTACTAAAAATAACTCTAAACTTGTCGGAAAATTGTAAGTTAGGTAGTGCCATTATTCTGGTTCATCCGCCAATTTAATTAGAATTTCAAAAATCTCCGGGGTCATATTTTCTGGAAGATTCTTAAAAGCCGTTCTAGTTTCTTGAATTTCAATTTCTTCAAGAAGACTCTTTTCATAAGTTTCTACATCCTTACGATTTTTCCCCAACGCATCTTTATACTTTTCTTGTAGTTCGGCTATCTTTTTCTGAACGTCAGATATCATTTCTTCCGGTATATCATATCTGCCGTTCTCAATTATAGGACCCCCGGTTTCGTCTTTTCTAGCAAACGCACTAACAATCTCAATTCTCTCTTGTTCAAATTTTTCCAATTCTGGCGAGGTGGAGAGTTTGCGTTCCTCTGCAATAAGATCCTCATAAATCTTCTTCAATTCAATCTTGTTCTTCATGATTGCGTAAAGAAGAAATTTGTTATATTCTCCACTCTTCAAATTTGTCAGCTTTGTATAAAATTCAACAGCTTCTTTTCTTGATATCCTCATTTCTATCAACCTTTCTATTTTATTATTTCCATCAAAAGTTCAACATCTTCCGAACTTAACCCAACGAAGATATTATCACTCAGTTCATCAATATTTAGTAAGTCGGCAGTTATGAAATATTGAGTCTCGAGGTACGTTACATATTCCTGATATTGCTTATACACCTCTGTAGAATTGAAAGATTCTATTCCCTTAACAACATCGTTGATTTTATCGGGGGACACTTTTATACCAAACACCAAAATCCCATTACAATTTTCGAATTGCTTTACAAAATCATATTTCTTCCGTTCATTACTTATAAAATCTTCTGTTTTATATGACTCATCTAATTTTGTTATTATTGCTTGTTCTTGTTCTAATTCTGTCAAAATTCTAAATAACCTAGTTCTTATAATTGGAGAACTAGGGAGATTTAGTTTTTTTAATATTTCTATTGTCTGCTTAATATTTTTTAGTTTCATATTAGATCAACAGTGCGTCATTCCACCCATTAACCTGCACAAGAAATGCATTTTTCATTTCGTCAGTGATAATCATAAAAGCATCATTTAATTCTTCAGGAGTACTTATTAAACTAGGAACAACCAATCCATTAACCAACGTTGCTGTTGCTCCCCGCATCAAAATATTGCTATCAGAATTATTCATACGTAAGCTTCCATCCCCACTTCTGGAAATAAACTGTATTTGACTATCAGACGCAGCACCGTCGGTTTTTTTGGTTGTTCCTCTAGCCACGAATTTCAATGTGCTGTTAGATGTCAATGTCTGCAAGTCGTTATAACCCGAACCAATCAAATAATCCACGTTTCCTTTTGGCGAATCATTGGAATATGTGTATATGTCCATTTTAACAAGTTCATTTATTGCGTAAAAATTAACAGAATAATCGAAAAGAATGTTGGTTTCGGCTTTTACTAATAACCGATATCCTTTTGAAAGATATTCATCAATTTTACTATTATCTGTTCCAAAATACCAATCGGGGGACGATGTTGTTGGATTGACCATAACGCATGTTATAACATCAAAAGAACCAATAAGCTCCGATGAACTGTTGGTATTTGTAATCCTATGACACACGTATTTGTTATTTGTATCAACTGCAATTTTTATATAAATCGAATCTACTTTCCCGGAAATTTGATCGCATCTAAGGCGAAGTAGTTTTATTTTCATCCATGAAGAATACGGAGTAGTGGATCGCTCACGTCCGTATGCCAAATCGAATTTATACCTCTCAATATTTCCGGTATACCCATCAAGTTCAATTTTGTTAGCGCGTAATGTTATTGTGCTATTATTAGAACACTCTTTCGCATCCAGCATAATATTGCTTGCTTGAATATTGACGCTTGATATAGCACACGACCCAACTTGTATCGAATTGCTCGCAGATATTTGTGAAAGGTATCCAATCGCCACGGAATTCGCTGCATTGGTTATTTGTACGTTGTTTCCAATTGCAAACGAATTAATAGCATTTTCAACGTATGTGTTATTTCCAAGAACACCAACATACACTCCTGCTGGTATGCTATTGTTATTGCCAACGATATTTGTATATTGTGTATTTCTTAATGTATTTCTAATTCCGGTTACAGAAGAATAGTCGACTGATGTTAGAATATTGTCAGATCCGATTACATAAGTTGTGTTTGATGAAGATGTGAGATTATTAATACCATCGACATATGAACTATTTGAAGAAGTTGCTGAGTTAGCGATACCTCTGACAAAACTCGAATTGGAAGATACAAGAGCATTTAAAAATCCTTGAGTGTTTGAAAATTGCGAATCTGCGATTGTATTTTTTCCACCAATAACTGAAGAAAATCCGGAATTTGTAGAAACATCATTACTATTTCCAAAGATTGTGGAGCCTTGTGAGGATGTCTTATTACATATTCCAACTACAAATGATTGTAACGCTTGAGAATAGGCAGATGTCCCTTGGCCAAAGACAAACGCCCCCATACCATCGTTATATGTCTTAATATACTTATCAATTAGTTCTGGAGGTGTCGCGATCGAAACTGTCTGAACCGTCGAACCGTTCAAAATGCTCTTATTATATCCTGGGAAATAAATTCCTGTTGATCCCGAACCAGTTCCATAGATATACGGCGAACCAAATGTTAAAGAACCGTGGGCATTAACATCTGCTTGAGCAAGACCACCAAAAACATATGATAAAATTGCGTTTGCTGAAGTATATTGTCCATGCGCTTGTGATAATATCCCATCTGCTATTGTATTAAGCCCCGTTGCGATTGTAAGAATATTCAAGGCGGAGGTGTTCATACCAAATGAAGTATTTCCGGTCCCATATGCCGTTGAACCAATATTAAACGCAACGCAAGCATTTCCTTTTGCTAAAGTTAATGTGTTAAACGCAGCATTACCCCCAACAATATTTCCATTAGACGCCCCGAACCACGGAGATAAAGACGATGAATTCAGAGTTAGTTGGTTATCGCCATCACCTATTGCCGACGTTCTAAATCCGAACGCAAAATTTAATCCCTCTGACGGAGAGCCATTATAAGTATCGCTCAAATTGCCATTAGATGATGCTATAGAAGCAAATCCTCCTGCGAACGAGCCATAGCCTATCGAAGATGTCTGATATCCTATAGACGTTGTTAATAGACCTTGTGAAATATTTTCAACACCTATCGCAACAGTATATCCGCCTCTTTGAGAATTATACAACGTACCGATATCTGGGTTTGACTGAGCAAATTCTTTAGCATACGAATCTTCATATCCGGTTGCTGAAGAGTAACACCCCATCGCTATAGATTTAATTCCTGTAGAAACGCAATTATAACCAAGTTGTAAAAGAGCATCGTCTGGGCAACTCGTATCAATATCCAGAACAGCCATTTCTTGATCTGTTGTATAAGTAGAATATGGTTTGAATCGTTCTGTAGATATTGTTGTATATCTCGTTTCGTCGTGAGCCAAACGAACTTGGTCTTTTTCCGAATCGGTTATTGTTAGTTTTGCTCTTGGAACCCACGACCCAGGAGTTGCAGAAGAAGAAATTACAACATCGCCGTCGTAATTTAGAGCGTATGCCGATGTAGTATTAGATGTTGGAATTCTTGTGAAATAATCTGTGTTTATGTAAACTGGCGTAGCTGCTGCTGAAGCAAGGCCGAAAGTCAACTCGACGTTTGCTTCAAAAGCATTCAAACTACCAACGGTATCCGATTTAACTTGTGGAGTATCAAAAACAACAATTGCGAAAAGAGTTGGATTGTACGGAGAGCCTACAACACCCGGATCGGCATAACCATATTGATTTACTCTCGTAGCGTAAATTGCCAGCATATTAAACTTGAAAGATCCGGTTCCTGCTGGGATTCGACACTTATAATTTCCAGAAGCAATTCCGGAAGTTGATTGGTTTGGTGAATATGAAGTTACCCTGAAAAGATTTTGAAACGGCCAATTCGTCGAAGTTCCTGAAAGAGGATTCCAATAATTTACCGAAGAACCCGCCAATGTCGCATACGAACCCGTTGCTGACAGACTTCCGGGGGCAATATTAGAAAATCCAACCGCCGAGACCTGTGGTTGAAGAACTTTTCCATTCAGGACGTTTATCTTATTATCTCCTGTTTTTTGAAGAGTGCTTGAGAATATGGGGCCACTTCCGGTTGTGCCTTTTGAATACATTGAGTTGAAGTTTAGAATATCATACGAACCCTGGCCCGACAATTCCGGATTGTTATATATTATTTCCACACTACTTAATGAAGAATGTGTCGCGGATGTATAATTAAGAGAACTTATACTAATTGCTGACGTGTCGCAGATTGTCTTATCAATACGAAAATCATATGCCGGGAGGAAATATGTTAACGCAAAATAAGGGCCAAGAGTTCCGGCAGAAGTTACCGAAGATAGCCCCGCAGAGCAAATATAAGTTACACCGTTTAAACTTGACATCAACGCCTCATTTTATGTTACAAAACTATTTATGAAATAGTATTTTGTATTCGCATATTGCCTTCTAATTGACATCTAGCATCCGCATAAATTGTTGGAGCCGTGACCGAGAATTGTCCGACAAGTCCTTCAAAAACAACATTTGCTGGCCGAATTGTTTCAAAGCTCTTATATACAGAGGATAGCATTTGTTCATTACCCATTATATTTTCCAATGATGTGTTGTTGATATCAATAGAAACATACATATGTGGGGTTGGATATCTATCATTTGTCATAGAATCTGCTACATATGTGCCCGGAGGAATATTGTTTATTACCCAGTCAGAAACATAGTCATTTGTATAGACTTCTAATAAATCTCCGAAAATTCCGAAAGACAATAACAATGTCTTAATAGCATTTCTGGTTGTTTTTATAGAATACCAGTTTGGAAGATTTCTTATAACAAATCTTAGAGCCTTCTTCTGATATTCATTAAACACTTCTGAATTATCTGGGCCATCATTATATGCCGAACTGTTTGGATTTGTTACGAAACCTCCCAATTCGCTTCTATTCACGTCAACATTATATCCGAGATAATTGGCAAAAAATTGAATATAATCAAGTTCCATAGTATCTGGATCGTGTAGATTTCTAAGACGATTTGTTTTTTCAAGAACGCCCAACGAACAAGGCTCATCAAGATTTATGTAAAGTGTGTTTAGGTATCCTTCAAAGAAAGAAGTTAATGTAATGTATTCAGAATCATTTCCTGAGTTATCGAAAGCCAGGTGGTTCGGAACATAGTTTGTTAGATTTATTTTTCGTCCATCACAAGCAAATGAATAGTTGCTAACTGTATATGTGGCAGAATTAGAAAGTTGATTCGTGGCCGAAATTGTAAGGCTTCCTGTGGCCGAAATATTTACAGTAACATCATAAATCTTATTTGAATTTATCGATGTTATAGAATCAATCCACCCACCAACAACACCAATTGTTTCTGATAATATTCTATATGTATTATCACTAACTCGGAAATTTGATGTTGTGATATTACCAAATTCGTTCATTAAACTTTGAGGATCGGAACCGAGATAAACAATCGTTGGATATGACACAACATCAACCGAAGCAACGACAAGTATTATGGGAGACGAATAGGAATACGCCCCCAAACTATCCGTAGCTTTTGAGACTATCGTATGACTACCAACAGGCAATAACGAAGCCGGTATTTCCAAAATTCCCGATGTTGTTGTTCCTATAAAGATAGGCTGTCCATTGTAAATTTCATAAATCTCTACAATTTCGATGGTTGCTGCATTCGGGGTTGTTCCGCCAGCACTAATTATAATATTTGAAGATGTTGAATAAGAAGAAGTCTGTACTGCTATTGTTGACTCTGTGTCTCCAATCATAATAACTGCGTTCGTGGGGGATTCGGCAGACAACCCAGCGGTATCGTATACTCTGGCTTTTATATTCGTTACTGATGTTGACGTTGTTAATCCCCAAACATTATAAGTAATCTCCGAGGCACTTCCTATTAACAAAGCGTCGTCATAAATTTCCACAGCCGATATTTGTCCGATATTGCTTGGCGAAACCAGAACATTTATGTTATATGGAACCGCTGACATAATATAAGAATTATTTGCTGGTGAAACTACCAACCCTACAGGCCAGCTTATGATCGAAGCCGATATTTTTGGAGAAGACGAATAGCAACCATTTGTTGTTTTTGTAACAGCATAAAATTCTTTTGTTGCCATTTCATTTATCAAAATCGAAGAATCATATGGTGAAACAGTTGACGTTTTTACTAAAGTGCCGTCTATATAATAACCAACTTCTGAAATGTCCGTGGAAGTTGAACTAACGGATAGGGGGATTTCCGTCATTACCGGGTAGAATGTTGATGATATTGGAGAAGTAATAACCGAATTTGTTGTTCCTTGAATGGATGTTATATATTTTGTATTCTCAATTTCTCCAAACAACGAAGAACTTGTATATAAAGTTAATGAAGACGTTCCAAGTGCCGGGGAATAACTTGTATCAAATAACATAAATGTTTCTGAGGCATTTTCTCCCAGGACAACGTCAGCCGAGATTGAAAAAACTTGAGTTCCGAAATTATCTTTAACATATGCCGAGGTTATATATTCCGTGTTCAATATTCCCGGATTTCCAGAAGTTCCGTATTCACCAACACCAAATACCATTTTTGCCACTATACCCGGAACGTTAATATTATCCGAAACACAGTTGGTTGTTTGAATATTTCCAATGTTAGACGGGTATGTTGTCTTTATTACAGAAATATAATCTGAATAAACTTCACACCCACCGTTGGTTATTGTTTTTGTTTTTATATTATATATTTTGTCTGTTGTAGGAACAAACGAAATTTTATTATTTGCTGAATATAATACCGAAATATTGTCGTCTGTCTCAATTATATACTGCGTTTCGAAAACATCTGATACGTTCAATGTTGAAGATATTTCTACACTTGTAGCCGAAACAATATATAATCCTGAAATAGAATTTACATATGCTGTTGGGAATATTTGATTCAAAACGGTTCCCGTGATGATTGGAGAAATTGGATAATTATAAATAAAATCTCCATATTCATTAACACATCTGAATTCCAAATTGTCTACACCATCTGTAGGAGCAGTCCAAAGATAATCGAAATAATATTTTGCCCCATTTTGTATAATTGTTATATCATCTACATATGTTGAATTGGCATATAATTTGAGCGTAAAGTTATTATCAATATATTGGTTGCTTCCATAAACACCATCAAAATTTAAGGCCCCTTTTATGCGAATAGTTTCTCCACAATTTGAAAAATCTTGTAGTTCAACAATTGGTTCTAGAACATAAAACGTTAATAGTTCTGAACAAGTACAACCAACATCTGTCCGAACATTTACCAGGACGTGCTTAAGTTCTCCAGAATATGTTGTTATAAGTTGAACAGGATTGTTTGGAACGGCTGCTGATATCAACGATATTTTATTGCCATTTTTGTCACTATTCCATAAATCGACATATGTTGTTTCTGAAGATGTTATTGTTGCTGATAATTCAATCGTTCCTGCCGACACCACATTTATTTTAGGATTGACTACTTCAGAATTCTTAATACCTGAAGGGAACGTGTTATCAATATATAACGAAGGTCTTTGCCCTGCCGAAATCACGAATTCTGTTAACGAGTAATCAGCGGAACTAATCGCGTCATAAATCTTTGCGCTTAGTGTATGTATTCCCGATGGAGGTTCGTTCCAAAACCAATAAAATTCACCGTCTACCGTTGCCGATGTCATGATAGAAGATGCCGAAAGTATTTCTACAAAACAATTCGAATTCCCGTCTACATCCGAAACTATCGCGGCGACATTTATATTTCCATTATGACAGGCCGGACCTTGTGGATTTGTTAGTGTGAATATTGGTAAATTATTCGCGGATAAACTGTGGATTGTTGAAGTTGCAGATATTCCATCAACCGTGATTGCGCTACAACTTATATTATAAACACCTCCAATATTCCCGAATGATGACAATACAGCCGAAACATTAATTACTTTTGTCCAATCATTTCCCATATTCGTCAGATCGTCTAAAACAATGCGGGTTCCGTTTTTTTCAACCACGAAATTTACAGCCGAAATGTTGGTGACGCTAGAAACCGTTGAAAAAAATGTGAAATTTGCGTTCTGAATACTGTAGGCTCCAGATGTTGGAGGATTTGTTAATGTTATCTCTGGCGCGGATGTTATAGTGTCCGGAATTGTTAAGGTGGTTGTTAACGATTTTTCAAAATAATCAAGTACTTCTGTAGTTATAGAGGTTGCGGAAGATATTGGATTTGCCCAGACAAATTTCCAATCTCCTGACGTCGAAATGTTCTGATATTTTGTAAACTCGGCATCTCCTATATAATTTGTATCCGCCGAAATACTTATACTTTTAACCGAGTCGACACTTGTATATCCATTTATTGAAAGAATTGTTCCAAAATCTGGTTCGTAAAAATTACCAGATAATGTTATGGGCGTTGTTGTGTTGTAAGGTGCTGGAGATATAACAATATTATTAACAGGCGCGGCATTTCCATAAGCCATGACAGGTGCAGAAGTCGCGCTACAGCCCATGTTTGTTGTTGCTTGTAATTTATAATAACACTTTTGAGATTTGTAGATAGTATCCCAAATTTCAATATTTTTTGTAACCTGCCCAGATTCATATACAACCCAATTAGCATTATCAATTGATTTTAATATTATGTAATTACAAAGTTCTCCGTGGACAAAATCTACCTGCCCTATTGAATATTCAAATAATTTTTGAGAAGATTCAAAATTTGAAATAGATATATCAGAATGTGGATAAAGTTTCGTTATTGTTGGTGTGTGGCCAGCCGATAAAGTAAACGGAATAGTTATGCTTCCGTTGGAATATATAAATTTCGCATCCAGTTCAAGTGGTATTTCGTATTGAGGTTCGAATTCGGAAGACCAAGTACCATCCTGATTCACATAGATAGGAACTTCTAAAGAATTTCTATTAGGCGAAGTCCAAACCGAATTATTATAATATGAAACTCCACTGGTTGTTGTAATCCACAAATTCCCCAATGAATCTTTTAACATTCCTGTGGTTATAAAATTTGATGGTATTGAAATATTATTAGATTTGTCATATACTGTCCAATTATTTGTGCTAGAAGTATTGGTGTAAGAAAAATCAGCGCCGGTATATTTAACCACACCGCCTTCGAATTCTCCTGAATCTCCTTTCCCAAAACCAAACCACTTATCATTGTTTGAGTCGACAAATAAAGAATTACAATATCCATTCGGAAGATGGTTTGTATTTCCAGCTAACCCATTGGGCCACGCTGGGGTTGAATTATAATCAAACCAACTCCAAGCAGATGTTGCTAAGTTATATTGGGACATATAACCAATAAAACCAACAAACACATTTCCTAAACTATCTGTATCAATCATCCTCGCGTTGCTGCCATAAGGTGCGGTAGATGTGTCTATAAACGAATCCGTCGCCGATGAATATATTGAAATCGCGTTTCCAACATATCCAACAAAAACCCCATTTTTACAACATAACGATCTAACTTGTCTAAGGGTGTTGTAGCTTTTTGCAAACGGCGAGTTGAAATTGTTTCCTGTTAGTTTAATTACAGAATTTTGTTCTGCCCAAGTTAAACCAAACCAAACATTATCTAGTGAATCAACATCGATAGAGAATATTGAAATGTCCGCGTAATTAGACAAAAACGAATTACTCTTATTGTAAAAATCCCAATCAGATGAAGTATAAGTATTCCAATTAGTCGTGTTGAATCTCTGAACACCTATAGAATTTGTTGTTGGGCCGTAACTTATAAACAAATTACCATCGGACTTCATCGCACACGCCATTAAATTATTTGACACCAATGGTGAATTTGTTGTATTGTAATTTGTCCATTCGTTTGCTGCTTGATTATATCTCCAAAGTCCCCTATTTGTAGTAGTGAACCACATAACGCCGGGGTGTTGCGTGTCTTCAACGACATCAAAAACCGATGCTGAAAGAGGAAGTCTATCCTTAGAATATTCAATATAAGAATTTGTTGGAAATGTAGAAACATCAATTGTCCCGACAATGTTTATCTTATCTTCATAACACAAAAGACCCGATGTTCCCACTCCGGCGGTTGGTGTAGGGAGGAAAGAAAGATAAACATTATTTGTAAATGATGTAACACCCAGGTCCGTTTCTGCTTTAACAAAAAGGATGTCATTTGTTGTTCCTGCTGAAACCGTGTATATACATTCCCAAAAATTAGAACTGGTATTTGATAGAGACGAAACAAATATTGGTGTTCCATTACCATCTTTTCTGTAGAGAGACACCGAAACAATCGTTCCACCCGAAACATAACTCGTTGCAGATATTTTTACAGATGTTCCGACAACTATCGCGTTGTTTTCGGGGGAATTTATCTCAATATATGGGGTTGGTCCGGTTGTATTAGAAACATTATAAGCCAACAATAACTGAGGTGTGTTTGGATAAGAATCAATATTCATACGATTTGAATTTATCTGATATTCAATATTTGTTGTAGTTGCTTCATGACTGTTTGGATAAAGTCTAACTAAGAATCCATAATTTTCCGAAGGATTTTGCTTCCAATATTGAACCATTTCTGTAACATCAAAATCTAACCAGAAATTAGCCGATGTTGTTCCGGATGTGATATTTGTCGCAAGATTTGTGTTGCCCAACCAGATACTTGTTTCTGTTCCATAGTCACCACCAACAGCCGACCAAGGAGTTGATGATGTCGCATTTGTCCATGTGGCTTCCGATTCATTCCAATTTGTTGTAACTCTATGAACCGAAACATGCCCATCTGTATTTGTATATGACCAAGCACCTGTAGTAGCAATTACATTCAATCTAAGAACAGCATTTCTTATAGCCGTGGCTGATGTTGGTAAGTCAGAAATATCAAATTTTATCAACGAACGAGTTTTGTTCGTTTCACTTTTAAGCAATAATAAATTTTTATCGTCAGAATCTGAAGATATTGGATTTGTAGTTCCTTCTGCAATATAAACAGATGAATTTCCAGAAGTTCCGCTGACAGGTGATAATTTTAATTGATATGATGACTGAGGGCCAATTCCACTATCAACATCAAGTCCATAGTTATTGTATTCCGACACAACAACCCACTCAACACCATTCCATTCCTCTAACATAAAATATTGGTTGTCCACTGGAAGGGTTGACGTTTCCGGTATCGAATACCAAGAATTATCTGGTATAGACGAATCAAAAAACAACCCATCCTTCTGCTTTATGAAAACCGAAGCACTTACAATTCCACAGGATGCTGGAAGGGCCTCACTAGTATTCCAACTAACTGTATATTTACTATCCGTTTTCTTAGAAGCAACTCTATAAGATTCTGTAGCAGATGTTATAGTTATATCTGGCGAAGGAAGTGCTGTAGTTCCTCCAATATATTGCTGCTCTGTATATGGAACGAACCAAGTAACAGAATATGCGTTATTTGGAGGGAGTTCTGTCAAAACAATATCAAAATAATAATCGGTTCTATTATTAACCGAAACAGGAGCAATATAAGAATTATTTGTTGGTATGTTTAATGTTAAGAGGGGAGCGAGACGAGAACTGTCTATCATGTTGTGATTTACACGATACACAAACGAAGAAGTGTCAAGCGAGACTATTCCTGTCTGACCTACACCCGGATAATTAGGGGGTTGCTCATTTGAAACTAATTGGATAACGCCGTTTGAATTAACACCGGATTCGAGAGCCAAATCAAATCGTCTATTCTGTGACCACATATAACCAACGACTCTAACAGCCGAAATATTTACAGCCGATGTGTCGTTGTTTATAACTTCGAAATTAACTGAATAATTGTCGGAACCATAGCCGATTCCTTTGTTAACTTTCAAATCCAATTTAGACATTAAACACCTCGTTAAAACTATTTAGCTTAACGATAATATACGTATTGCTCTAAGCTAGGTGCTTTTATTCTAGCAATTTCGTTCTTTATTGAAAAATTAACAGCATTAGAATAATCATCAAGAAGACCGTTCTGAAGATCGTTGATAAACGAATTCCGGAAAATTTCAACAACCGAATCAAAACGATTGTTTAAGAAATCGGCTACTTCTACTGGATTAGCTTTGGCAATTACTGAGGTATCTCTGCCCGTTATAGAATCAACGAAGTCTAAATTAAAGGTATTTGCGTTTAGATTTCTTAAGGAACACCCAACGCAACTATCTTTGTTTGATAGATATTTTTGAACATAATCCAATACTTGATTATTTGACTTATTGTCGGTTGCCAACATCTTCAATTTATTATAAACACACCCCATCATACCAATGTAGAAGTTTCTCTCCGAGGGTATAAAATCTCTTATGAGGTCTTCTTCTAAATCTCCTTCCGAAGTAACACGACAATATTTTTTATTCCAGATATTTTTAGATGGCCAAATAATATCCGTTTCCACAAACTTATTAGAACCATAAAGACTTGGATCCACTTTATATGTCGCCGTTTCAAGTTGTGGAAGAAGTAAAAGAATAGCTTGCTTAGTATCTGCTGAATACCCCGACAGCAGGTCAGAAAATGTAAAAGAATAAATATCATAACTGTCGTAGATAGGCGGATTTGATACCGATCGCAAATTCACGTCTTCATTATAAACCTTACCAATCGGGTCTGTATTATATGTTGCTGAAACTCCTACAATTCCTGTAGCACTTGTAAACCGAGAATTGGTCAACCCCCCCTCATAAAATTCATCATTCGAAACAAGACGAATGTCAGCATGGTGAACTTCAGGGAAACTTTCAATAAGCTCAATTAAATTAGAAACATATACAGGAATGTCGAAATCCGCATTCTCATCCAAATACGCATATATCGCATTTCTAATTTTTGAATCTGTTTTAATTCTATCCGCCAGGGAATTCAAATATACAAACCCATCAATTTTCAAATCTTTTATAATTGGACTGATATATACATTCTTTACGGTTACTTGAGAACGATTTTTTAATTTGCTATAAACCAACCCAACATCAGCCAATTCTTCTGTAGATTCGTAATTTTCGTCTTTTAGAGGAGTTGTCGAATCACCAGCTACCAGTAAATTAAACCAATTATTATCTGCCGTCAGTTTATAAGCATCGTTCTCAGTTGCTAAGGCGTTATATGTGTTAACACCATTTATAACAGATTTGTGATACATGCTTCCAAGAATGCTAAACAAAACAACATTGAACATCTTTATATTTGGAACAATCTTGTCGGCGGTTTCTTCCTGTTCACCCCAAGCAATAGCATTTTTTACAAGAATTGGAGATGTTAATGTTTTGAGAAAATTTACATAATCTTTCGAAGAGACACAACGATCAAGAGAATAAAAGATTCCTGGAGCATTTACTTTCATGGATTCTACAGATTCAATATCCGACCCACCTGTGATATTCTTTCGGAAGATAAAATCCACATCTGAAGAAGAAAATGAACCAAACGAAGAAGATTGACAAAATGTCAATTTTCCTACAACCCCAATTTTATTAGCTGCCGAGCCTGCTGTCTTTAGATACTTTACAAAAAGATGTTGATTTGCCGCGGGTCCTATTTTTCCAATATTATCATCCGCGAAAAGAACTTCAACAGAATCATCCATTGTCGTTCTAATCACGCAATACTTAGTGTTTTCTCCTACATTTCTAGCCGACAACGTAGAATATGTAGCATCGTTTAGGAAAGACCGGCGATCAATATAAAACTCACCAGAATTATCAAAATCTTCTTTGCTGGATGTTGCTGCAAATGCTGTTGATAAATCTTCCGAAACACCAACTCTTGTAAAATTAGTTGTTACATCTATAACTCCCGTTTCAGCATTGTATCCATAATCTTCCGAACCAAAAAGATTCGAGAATTCTTTATCTGCAATTTTGTATGTTTGATATCTCGTATTAACCTGTGGGTTGTCTGAAGGAGCCAAATCATAGGTTATAACATCTCCCTGAATTAAATAAATTGGGGTTTTGTTATCGTCCGATATTTGTTCGGTTGGTTTCAATATACCAACCGAGGACTTGTCATAAAATTCTAGAATAATGTAATAATCGGGATTTGTAGCAAAGTTGTTGATGTCGGTTTGAGTAAGTGTGTAAGTTATAGATTCTTTCAAAACATAATTGTAACTACCATAAGAGAAAACCATTCCTTTAGGGAGGGTGAATACTGGAGAATCACCCACACCTTTAGTTTTAAGCTTAATCTGAATTGATGTAGTTGCTGGGATTGGACGCTGAATTACATAACCCAACATCTTCGACAACATAATTACAGAACTTCTTAACTTGGCAGAATCTAAAAACGATTCTTCCGCTCGTCGCCCAATATAATAGTTTGTAAAATCCGTGGTTGCCGCGAAGATTTCGACCAAGACAGAATACAATTGAGATTCTGTAAAGTTAGAGAATCTTGGGTCTTGTGCCATTCTCGAAATAATACTCTGTTTAATTTCACCATACGAAAGGTTTGAA
>Ga0172381_10002962_pt1 | contig 18301 bp, 24 predicted proteins | sample Leawel6488metaG_FD_119754 | JGI IMG/M metagenome (GOLD analysis project Ga0172381, IMG submission 119754) | Leachate microbial communities from a municipal landfill in Southern Ontario, Canada - Leachate well 64-88 metaG | ecosystem: Engineered > Solid waste > Landfill > Unclassified | place...
TGTTCCCGATAATCTTTTGTGGGCATCAAGGAAGGGGAGATAGATGGACAAGTTTGGCACTTGCGAATATTGCACTAAGCGCGGGCCGATGCTTCAAGGTGGTGGATTTATCTGCGCATTTACTGGGTCGCGGATGCTGTCAAGGCACGGCCATTGTGAGTACCATGAAGCCATCGCGCAAACCGATATCACGCTTGACCTCGAAGAAGAGCTTGGTGGCCAGCTTGAAATCTTCTGACCCTTTGGAGCAGACAGAGGACGCGGATGATATCTCCGGAGCAAACAATTGCCCGATGCATCTACGGATAACGGCTATCGGGATGCTTGATTATGCGGGACGGGTTTCATTCCAGACTCCAGGTAGGAATATATACATTCCAAACGGACGGCCAAGCGGTACGCCAAGATTGGCCATATGGGCGGTGATAAAAAATAAAGTTGAAACTGTAAACGAACAAAACGCATTAGAGGTGATGGGCGTAACATGGAAGGCGGTCATATCGGCGAAGTCGCGGGCGGTGCTCAAGGATAGAACGGCGAAAGAGGCTAGGTTATCCGGGAATAGATTTGGCTGGAAAGACCCGCCATCGGTATAGACAAACGCGCGAAGGTGGTATATAATCCTAGGTAATGGAGGGGATATGGGGTATTACACAAGTTACACTTTAGAGGTAGAAGATAAGCATGCGAATCTTATTGAAGAGTTATGCGTAACTAACGAGGATGCCGGGTATGCCTTGTATACCGATGGATCGACACAAGATTCTTGTAAGTGGTACGACCATAAAGACGATATGTTGAGGTTTAGCCAAAAGCACCCTGACGTTATGTTTACCCTGAAAGGTGAGGGGGAAGAAGCTGGCGATGTTTGGGTGGAATACTACTTGGGCGGGAAATGCCAAAGATGCAAAGCTAGCATAACCTTTGAAGACTTCGACCCCGACAAACTAACATAAAATAACAGCTCCTAGGTACTTATCGACAAGTAGGGAGGAACAGAAACATGGGTATTCGCTACAAAGTAATCAGCGACGATACCGATTTCGGCTTTTACATCGAGCTTCGCCCGTGGTACGCAAAATGGCTGGACTTTAAGGAAGCTATTCTTGAAGCCATATTTTCACTTCGATATGGAATAAGGATACAACATGGAAAATCCGGGAAGTGACAAAGCAATCGAGCTAGGCTGTACCTGTCCGGTGATGGATAATGGGCACGGGAGAGGAAACGGGCCGTTTTGGTATAGCGAATCATGCCCGTACCATGTTACCAGCGCCGGGAAGAATGTAGAAACATTCGACGCACACGAATACAACGGGCAGACATCATAGATGAATTATAAAGAGTTTAAGCATATTAATCTGGGGGCTTATAAATGGATAGACTAGCCGCTCTTATTTCCTCCAAAAAGTCCACAGACACGATACTTACGTGTGGTAAAGACGTATACGAATCACTATTGCACGGGATACCGGCTAAGCTGTTCGAGGACGGCGGGAAACTAGTTCATCGCGGGCTTGAGGTTAGGCTAGACGAAAGCAAGGAGGCGGGATATGTCGAAATTAGTTGAGATAGCAAACTGCAATTTTTGCCCTTGGTATACGGCAGCAGGAACATGGTGTTGCCAACTAGGTAAGCGAATCGATTTATCGCTAATGAAATATAATGCATTTCCCGCTGATTGCCCTCTCCCTAACGCCCCAGAAGGCGCTCACTGCGAGGATAAGGGCTAGACACTCATAGCCAATCCATGATAGTATGAAAAAAGATACAGTAGGGAGATTATGGGTGATTACAACGCGATAAAAGACCGGGATCATGCCGCAGACGGGGCAAAAGGCGGAAGACCACGATACTACGAGACTCCAGAAGCCCTCCAAGAGGGGATAGACGCATATTTTGCTCAACAGATAGACGAATACTTCCTTACACCCGAAGGTGAGCCGGTAATGTATAAGGGAGAGCCGGTTATCAAGACCCGAAAGCCGATCACGCTTAACGGATTAGTATACTTCCTTGGTTTTGCCAGCAGGGATTCGTTCGATGAATACGGGAGACGAAAAGACGGCTATTCGGACATTATTACGCGCGCGAAGCTTCGTATTGCTGAGGCATATGAAGGTTGCTTTCTTGACCCTTCCTTGAAGCCACAAGGGCCTATCTTCATCCTTTCCAACATGGGCATGAAAAACAACCAGTCTATTGAACATTCGGGAAGCGTAACCATCATCGACGATATCCCAAAGGGGTAGGATGCCGCGCCTAACCGACGTTATAGGGCCTTCCTTTTACGAATTACACCATACTATCAGGGCGGATGCTTGCGAAGAGGCTTGGCTCAAGGGTGGCCGAGGATCGCTGAAATCGAGTTTTGCCGCAGCTGAGGTCATGTTCGGGCTTACGGCTAATCCTGGCGCTAATGCCGTAGTAACCCGGCGATATGATAACGAGCTGAGAGATTCAGTATTCAACGAGTACATGCGGGCCGCTGGCCGGCTTGGCGTTGACCATCTATGGCGCTTCATGGTGTCGCCCATGCAGGCAATCTATTTACCGACTGACCAAAAGATCCTCTTCAAGGGCGCTGATAAACCGCTGAAGTTGAAATCTCTGAACATCGGGAAGGGCTACATCAAGTATTTCCACGCCGAGGAGGTCGATCAATTCGGCGGGATGGAAGAGATACGAAGCATCGTGCAATCCTTGTTCAGGGGCGAGAACAAGGCCCGAATAGCGATATTCAGCTATAATCCACCGCGATCTGGGCGCTCTTGGGTAAATCAAGAAACGAAGAAGCCCAAGGATGGGCGGATAGTCCATACATCAACATACCTCGAGGCTCCACCTGAATGGCTTGGTGAGCGCTTCCTTGCAGATGCAAAATACCTGAAAGAAACAAATGACATGGCCTATCGGCACGAATACCTAGGGGAAGAGGTCGGGACAGGGTTAGAAATCTTTACCAATATCCAAATAGCGCCTATTGACCCCGAACTAATAAAGACATTCCAAAACATACGCCAGGGAATAGACTGGGGCTACGCGGTTGACCCGGCTTGCTTTGTCAAGCTCGACTATGAGCGCAAGAAGCGGAGCATCTACCTATTCCGCGAGGAACACGGGATAGGATGGTCTAACCGGAAACTATACGAAGCCATGCATGAAGACGAGCGCCGGGCTTTGTCGGTAGCTGACTCATCCGAGCCTAAGTCAATCGATGAGATGCGGGCCTATGGGGCCAGGATAAAGAACGCAAGGAAACCAGCCGGAAGCGTGGAGACTGGTACTAAATGGCTGGCCGACCTTGAGAAAATCTACATTGACCCGAGCCTTTGCCCGTTAGCCGCGAAAGAGTTCGTCAACTATGCATTCGAGCAAAACCGCGACGGTGAAGTAATAAGCCGATATCCAGACAAGGACAATCACGCCATCGACGCAACTAGGTACAGCCTCCAGGATGACATAACCGACGTTGGGCGGACAGGGTCAGGGATAAGCGCAGCAACCTTTGGATTCTAGGCTTGACACACTGGCCCTAATCGTGTAAGCTATCCATGCGCTCAGTCAGCCGAATCGTATATCGGCCAATGCGCTTGCCGGGGTTGTTCCTCCTCCCCCGGCATTTTTGTATCCTTTTGTAGACACTAGACACTCACACCCATTATGGTGTATGATATTTAATACTATACTCGGGGGTGCCTATGAAACTAAGCGATACTGGCGAGTTATCCCAAAAACAGCAGACGTATATTGAGGGCCAGCTCGCTAGTTTGGCTTCTGAGTGCAACACCTATTGGCGATACTACATTGGGCAGAATCCTCCCATTATCGACGCGACCGCTAAGTTGACCCCGCCGGATAACCGAGTCCCTGGGCCGTTTGCCCGCAAGCTTATCGATACCCTTAAAGGATATGCCGCCAAGCCTGGAAGCACTACCTATACTACAGAGGGCGACTACGCCGATACGCTGAAAGAGATATTCGACGCGAACGACGAAGAGCTTGTCACCTCTGAGGAGTTTACCGATACGTGCATCACGGGACACGGCTATGAGATCATCAGGGTAGACGAAGAGGCGAAGGCCGTCAAGATTTATCGCATTGCTCCCGGAACTGGATACCCTGTTTATGACGATACCCTTGCCAAGAATATGATTGCCTTTGTCCATCTTGTCACGATAACCGATGAAGCGGACGCGGCTGTAACTACGAAGATCCGTACAACCTACTACGCCGATCAATGGGTAGAGGAAACAAGCTCAGGCGGCGCTGAGTTCGCCGAGACTGACCGGCGCGATCATCCTTTCGGCATGGTGCCAGCTGTAGACTATACCGGGAGTATGGACAAGCTCCCGCTCTTCTACGCGGTCCTTGCGCTAATAAACGAGCATGACAAGATAACCTCATCGAGCTATGCTGATGATCGGGATAGGTTCGCGAACGCTTACCTTACCATGCTCAAGCGGATAGACAATGTAAAAAGAGACGAGAACGGAAGGACCGACCTTGAGAATATAGCTATCAAGCGCATATTCGACGGACTCGGTGCAGATGGGGAAATAAAGGACGTTGCATCCGCGATAGGCTTCCTTGCTAAACCATCACGAGGTTCCGACGTAGCCGAACAAGCCGACCGCTTCGAGCGCCTTATCTACGATTTCTCGTCCATCATAAATATGAACGACTACAAGGCCGGTACTCCTACTGCCGCGATTGCATACCGCCTAAAGGTAATGGCGATGGAGTTTAAGGCGGCAGACTTCTACGCCTACTTTGACAAAGGGCTTCAACGGCGCATCCAGATCATCGACGGGGCGGCGGCTATCCATGGCGGAAAGCCCGAGCCGGTCACGATCCACCACGAGCGCAACATCCCGAGCGATATTGATACCCTGGCCGTAACCGCGGGGAACCTCAAGGGGATATTGTCCGATGAGACGATCCTTAACCTGTTCCCTGGCGATATCGTTCCCGACAAGAAAGAAGAGCTTAAAAGGCTAGCCGGGCAGATGGAGCCTTTGCCGGATGATGAGGCAGTGAGCCAAAGAGATATCGACAATGAGGAAACGGAGCGCAACTCCGAGAATGCATGACCGTACAAGACCTTTACGATAAGATCAACGCACTCCAAGCCGCGCACCTAGACGCCCTAGACGCTGAGGCTAAGGCTAACTACCTTGCGCGTAGGCGTGATATCCTTGCGGCGACAAAGGAAGTATGGGACGCGGCGAGCATCAAGGCTAAATTAGACCCGTCCATCGGTAATGTGATGTACGTCTCGAAGGCTGAGGCGACGAAGTACGGGAGACTTGAAAAGCTGAATGATCTTGTAACAGAACAGGCGAAGCTTGCCGGGAAGGTCGATATATCCAACCTCGAGAAGGGCGGTATAAAGATATACGAGACTGGATATGATGGCTACGCATGGGCGTACTCTCAGGGCTACGAGCTACCGATAACCGGGGGTGCAAAGGTAAAGCTTGTAGCTGCGGCGCTGTATGACGACTTCTACGGGGCGACATTCGATTACACGGTACGGAAAAACCTGTCGGCATGGCCTAGCGATATCATGGGCCGAATTACCCGGGCGCTGAACCAGGGCCGAGGGTACGGGGATATAGCCGCGCAGATCAAGGCCTCGACGGATACGGTCTACTGGAAAGCGCTTAGGCTTGCACGTACCGAGGGTGGGCGTATCCAATCTCAAGCATACGTTGACAGCCTTGCCTTACTCGATGAGGTTGGCGCGCAACATGAGCAAATGTGGATGCATCAGATCAGAGGCGCATCGAAGAGCTATGAGCCAAGGGAATCGCATATTGACATGGATGGCGTAATGGCCGATGAGCGCGGAGTTTTCCACTTGCCGAGCGGTGCTACTGGGACAGCTCCTAGGATGACCGGGAATGCGGCGGATGACATAAATTGCTCTTGTGTCTCGGTTACGATCATAAACGGAGAAAAACCGACAGAGCGTAGAGTTAGGGGAGAGGGGATCGTTCCATTCGAGACATTCCGCGAGCGCGAGGCTAGGGGCGGGAATATCCCGATCCTTGACGTTAGAAACGCTAGACGCGGAATAAAATAAATCGTACTGTGCACGAAAGGATACTGTAAAGCATACTTGACACTCACGGCCATAGTATGATAATGTAGACACACAAGCCGGTCTTAGGATCGGCATACTAGCTTTGCCGGAGATATTCGGGGGAGCGAAGGGGTTTTAGATGGCATTGAGCGAAGATCTGTTAGCGTATGTCCCTGAGGACAAGCGCAAGGAGTTTTCCGAGAAGGTAGCCGGGTACGTGGTTTTGAACGATGACATTGCGGTCGAGCATGTCAAGAAGAGTCAGAGCCTTACGGATAGGATCGCAACCCCGATAGTCGAGGCGCGGTTCAAAAACTACAAGGAACGGGACTACCCGAAAGAATTGGAAGCCGAGCGCGAGAAAATCAGGCTTGAGCTTACCAAAGGAAAGGAAGAGACTCCCGAACAGAAAGAGCTGAGGGAAATGCGCGAGTGGAAGGCCGCGACCGAAAAGGAGAAGGCCGACGAGGTAAGGAAAGCTGAGATTAGGCAGAAGGCGAAAGACCTTGGCCTTGATCCTCTTGACTACGAATACCTTTACGCGATTCCTGATTACGATGCGCATCTGAAGAAGTTTTCAGAGAAAGAAAAATCCTTTAGGGAAAAGATTGAAGCGCTTGAGACAAAGGGACGGTATGGCGCTCCAGACCCAAAGGGCGGATCTGCGCCGGGTCCTAAAGACTTGCAGGCGAAATATGATGCGGCAGAGAAGGCGGGAGACGCTGATACTATGCTGGCAATCAAGGACATGATGAGAGCCCATAAGGGCTAAAAGGAGTTACTATGGCGTTGACTGATAGCGATACTGTAAATTATCGGGGAGAACTTTTCGTTTACGGAAAAACGAAGGCCCCTTTTCTGAATGCGATTTCCGGGAAGGCTAAACGGTCTTCCAGCATTTCCTTCCCCTGCGCACAGCCTTATACGATTGCAGCCGCGAGCGCTTCGGCTATTTCTGAGACGACCTCTATTTCGGCGGTTGATCCTACTACGATTGCCCCCACTCAGGTTGTCAATGTTGCCGAAATCCATATGGCGCAGGTTACTACGTCGTTCGTGAAACAGGCTACAACTGGTACTTTCTCGGGAATCAACGTTAATGGAGACAATCCCAAGCTTGACGAACTTGGTTTCCAGAAGAAAGGTCAGTTGATGCAGATCGCCACCGACCTTGAGTATGCTTGCTTTAAGGGTTCCTACGTCGCCGAGTCTACCGCCGCGACTATCCAGAAGACGCGCGGTATGGAAGAGGCGATTGTAACGAATACCGTTGCGGCTGGCGGGAAGAAGCTTGAGAAGGGCATGATCGAAGAGCTTGTCCGCGAAATGCTCGCGTCTGGTGCCCCCTTTGAGAATGTCATGATGTGGGCCGACGCTTTCCAGATGCAGCAGATTTCCGACATCTATGGCTATGCTCCCCAGGATCGATCTATGGGCGGCGTTGCCATTGAGCAGTTCCTTGTGCCCGGCGCCGGTATCATCCGCGTTGCGTACTCTCCCCAGGTGACTTCTTCGAGCATCGTACTTGCCGAAATGGCGGTCATCGCTCCCGTGTTCGTACCGATTCAGTACACCCCCGATGGGAACGTCGCCCCGTCCAGCAATATGATTGATGGTATCGATGTTCTCTATCAGCCGACCGCTATTACTGCTGCCGCTCGTGGCGGATTCCTGTTCACCATGTTCGGACTCGATCACGGCCCCGAGATGTACCACGGTTCTATTACCGGGCTGGCTACGTCGGCGTAACGATTAGGGGCGGAGGACAAGTCCCGAGCCCCGTTTTCTTATAAGGAGAAACAAATGAAGTTTGAAGGATCTTCTGCTATATCGAAGGGATTGGGCAACGCCCTTGAAACTATTTCCGAAGTGGGCTCCCTTCCGTTTATTCGTGGTCGGTGGTATTTCGTCGATCCTACCGCCGGAGCTAACACTTCGGACGGACGGACTGTGGATACTGCCGTCAAAGACTTGCAGACCGCCTACGGAAAGGCTTCCGACGGTGACGGGATTGCCGTCCTGTCTTACGGGGCTACTAGTGCGGCTACTACCTCTTACCAGAAACAGACGCTGACCTGGGCCAAGAACGGAATTACTGTTTTCGGTGTGTGCGCCCCCGTTGTCGTAGGCGCGCGCGCTCGTATCGCTAACGTCGATATGGTAATGGCTGCGGCTGTCACCTCTCAGACTGCGCATACCATCGTTCGGGCTACTGGATCATTTATCACCGACGGATGGGAAGTCGGGATGAAGGGATATATTACTGACTCGGGAAGCAATAACGCCGCTACCTTTACCGTAACGCTTGTCTCGGCTCTTACGCTTACCGTTTCGGAAACCCTGAATGTCCAGGCTACTACGGATACTGTTTCGACGGTTCTTACCTCATATCTCCCGTATATCATGAACGTTACCGGGGCAAACAACACGTTCTACAATTTGCTTATCGGTAACTATGGTTCCTACGCTGGGTCAACTGGCGGACTCAAGCTTACAAGCGCGGTTCGCAATGCGTTTATCGGTTGTCAGATCGTCGGAGCCGGACACGCAACCCCTGGGGCTGTCGCCACGCAGTCTAGCGTTAGAATGGACGAAGCCGTTGAATGCCTGTTTAAGGATTGCGTGATCGGAACTGATACCGTCTTGAAGGCAAGCACTTCGGGAGAGATTGCTATCGATAGCACGATCACTGGCGGCGGGGCGGCTGTTACCGCGCGTATCAAGTTCGAGAACTGCGATATTATCAGCTGGTCTGAGACTTCCACTAAGGGCGCGATCATAAGCGACTCGGCAATTTCGATTGCTCGCGTGATTGAGTTTGTGCGCTGTCGCTTCATTAATTGGGACGAGGGCGCCATGGGGAACCTTGCCTCTGTGTTCATCGGCACCAAGCCGACCTCTGGTAAGATCCTGCTTGATGCTTGCACCATGCATGGGTATGCGGTTTGGGACTCTGTAGCCAACGCGGTCATGTACGTTTCTAACGGAGCTGTCCCGGCTGCGACTGGCGGACTGGCCATTAAAGCTGCGTAACTATCTGGCGGGGTGTAAAAGCCCCGCCTTGCAGAAAGACACGCTAACGCGCTGCAAAGGGGAACGAAATGTCAACACCGAGACTTACCGAGCTTTTTGAAAAGTCATATTATGGATCTGAATATATCGTATATGACTATACGGCATCACCAGATTTCGATATCGCCGGGCCGAAACAGATCATGATTACCACGGCGGCAAGCAAAAAGTGCCAGCTAACCATTAAGGTTAAAACACTGACGGCAGCCGTTATCAAGTTAAACAAAACCGTTGTACTCGGAACCGGTGGAAGCGTGAGCGCGGGAACGGCCATTACGCCATGCGGCAGAGACATGGCCGATACGACTACGCCCGCGACAGTGTTCGCAAAGGACTACGTTCTCGGAAGCTCTGGACAGAGCGCGGGTACTACCGTTTTAACTGAATACGCACTTCCTGGAATCGAGACTGTCATTAAGGTCAAACTTGCGGCCAACGTGAAGTATGGTCTTATCTGTACTTCCGTCGCCGACAATAACGGCGCAACCTATGTCTTCGAGTTTGACGAGGCGTAAGCGTGGCAATCACTACCCTGTATGCCGTCAAAGTAATGGCTGATCTCTTCACCCGTACCGCTACGGCTGATCCTACTACGGCGACGGTTGGCGTCCTTGGCGACATCCTGATCAACGCTGATTCTACCGATGCGAACTACGGAAAGACCTGGGAGCTTACCTCTATCACGGGGACGGCCCCGAGCCTGTCATACAACTGGACACTCTTGACTGCCGATGACGCTAGGATAAACCTGAAAATACCACGCGCGGAGGTGGATTATCTCGCCATCCGTGGTATCCCTTTTGAGATGTCTGATGATACGGTGCCGGTAACGGTGTACCCTGATAGCGCCGAAGATGTCGCAGCTGAAATGGTTTGCTATCTCTTGAACTATGGGCAGTACCAGGGGCGCGGCGAGAAGTCTGAAAGCCTGTCTGATCGCTCTGTTACTCACGATGACAAGATACACGGATATCCGCGCTCGATAGTCGGGACGATAGATCGATACCAGAGGGTGATGTGAACCAGTTAGACAAGACCGCCTACAAGCACAAACGGACTCCGGCTACTCCATCGATTCCTGGGTCGAAAGAGTCCTGGACGCTTGAGCGGTCTTTCCTCTGTAATTGGCGCGACATTACGCCAGCGGAGCAGGTACGGGCTGGGCGTGATACCACGGGGCGCGAGCGGAGATTTTTCTACTTCCCGCGCATGGTATCCTTTGCCTACAATGACAAGATTTATTTCGACTCGATGGCGTATAAGGTCATCGCGGTTCCCTCGCGCGCGCACGCGGTGCCGGTTGACTTCGTAGACACGAAAGCGGAGCAAAGCCAATGAAAGTAAAAATAACTAAGACCGACATGACGAAGGACTTTCTCGCCGATCTGCACCGGAAGCAATTGTCTTTCGTCGCGCAGGGAGGCCAGCATATCAGGACGGAAATGGTAGCCCGGTGCGCATGGAGAAGTGGCAAGACGATCAACTCGATACAGTCCGATGCCTTCGCGACCGATACGGGGGCTGAGAGCGAGACAGGATGCGCTACCGATTCAAAAGTTCCGCTTTACTTGGAGTACGGTACTGGCATCCACGCGGTCAAGGGCGATGGTCGAAAAACTCCATGGACGTACTACGATGAGGAGACGGACCAATTCTTCCGAACTCACGGAATGGAAGCACAACCATTCGCGCAACCTGGATTTGATGCGGCTAAACCGGGAATTGACAGGCTTGCCGAAACGGAGCTTCGCGTATGAGCATGGAACATGGGTTATATGCGGTGCATACGAAGCTTTTTGCCTTGACAGCGCTAACAAATATTGTTGGTACAAACATAGCTTATGCGCGAGGGCCGATTGAAGGGACGTGGCCGCAAGTTCATTACTTCGATGTTTCCGAGATTACGAATCACAAAATAGACTTTGAAAAACTCACTATCCAGTTTTCATGCTGGGCGTTGGATAAATGGGATGCTCTCGCGATGAAGGAAATAATTCGAGCGGAGTTCCTACGGTTTACTGGCTTTGTCGCTATCACTGGCGGCAATGTGGAAATTACCTGGTCGAAATTGATCGATTCCGGGGCGTTGCCCGAAGCGGACCCGACTCTGTTTGGCCAGTTCCTCCGGTTCCAATTCTCGATCCGGGGAACCAATATAGGCGGGTACTAAATGGAAGGCGCTGTACAGATTCCCGAGGGCTATAGCGTAGCTATCGAGACGACGGCCGGGGGCGGTGGATGGACTGACCTTGGACTTACTATGGAAGGCGGCGAGGTTGCGCTGTCTTATGATAAAATTGACATTACTTCGTCCGTAGGGACGCCGGTATATTCTGCGATCAAGAACATGATTGCGAAAATCAGTATTTCCCTCATCCAGCTTGAGCAGAACAATTTGGCAAAACTGCTTGGCGGTATTTCTACTGTTACGCCGGTTGCTGGCGATCCAGTCCCTATTACCGGAGAAACCCTTGTCGCGAACGCCTGGGACTTTAACACCTTCTATCCGTTTGAACATCAGAGCGGGGATGGCACTGTCCCTACTTCGATTTCTGCTACAAATACGGGCGGAACTCCGGTTGCCGGGACTGACTATTTCGTGACCGAATCCGGCGATGGTTCGGGCATTTGGGGCGTGGTTATTATTGACACGGATCAGACTGCCAAGACCGCCAACTTCGTGCTCGCGTATACCTACACTCCCAGCGTGTCGATCACGCATTCTGTCGGATCAAAGTCAATCGAGATGGTTCCGCGCGCGCTCAAGATTTACAATACGAAGGTAAGTTTCGAGTTGTACTCCGTTACCAATGATGGCGGAATGGTTTGGAGCTTTCCGCGCTCTGACGATGACAACCCCGTTACCATGTCGCTCGAGCTTACCGCAAAGGTGGACACTACCCGATCTGACAAAGATCAACTCTTTAAGATCACCGATACGTGGGGCGTTGCTGGCATCTAGTAATGATTGGGGCCGGGTGAAATAACCCGGCCCTTCTTTACCAGGAGGAAAGCGTGAAAGAGAAGAAGATCGTAAACTATAAAGATTATGCAAATACGGTGACGATTGAAGTAGGCGATCAGTCTTTCGATATCTCGCGTCTCACGATGCAGATACGAGAGCTTTACGGGGAATACAATATCTTTAGCGGTGAGTATGCAAAAAGCGTATATGCCCTAAACGAGGAAAGTAAAAAACTTGCCATGGGAAACAACGTGGAAGGGCTTGAGGTTAATTATGAGAAAATGACAAATCTAATAGAGGGGTACGCCAAAGGAAAGGCCGAGCGCATCCAAAACATTTTGACTATTCTCCTTGACAAAAACGGCTATAAGTTTGACGAGAAGTTCTGGGAAGAGAACGCGGACTATCAGTTCATGGAGTGGTTTATTATCCAATGTATGAATAAGGACGTTGAAGAGAAAGCGCCTAAAAAAAAACTAGAGGAGAGTTAGACGTTTTCAGAATGTGCTTGATGCTCGGCGAAGCATGGGCATACATGACCCCGGATTACATATACCGGGAAATGACCTGGAATGAAATCAGCGATGCGATTGATTACATATATCGATATAAAACAGACGAACGGCAATTCGGGAAGAACGCAAAAGTAAAGCTGAATGACTGGCTTTACAATAAGAAGGATACGTTGGCGACCGATTTACGGAAGGCCATAGGCGATATGAAGCGAGGGAGTTAGATGGCAGACAGAATAATTCAATCCCTCGTTTACAAGCTGATAGCCGACGAGGCTGATCTTTTAAAGTCACTCAAGAACTCAGAAAAAAGGCTAAACGCACTCGGAGACTCTTTCATCTCCACCGGCAAAAAGCTCACCCTTGGCCTAACCGTCCCTATCGTTGCGATGGGTACCGCGATGGTACTTGCGGCGACTGAGGCCGAGAAGACTACAAAACTACTCGAAAACGCAATAGAAGCGGCTGGCAATACCGGAAAGGTATCCGCCGACAATCTGAAAGAATACGCTTCACAACTTCAACTTGTTTCAAAGTATGACGACGAAGCTACCGTATCGGCCTTCACGCTTCTCGAACAAATGACCGCGCTTAATGAGGAAGGGCTGAAGGCGCTTATGCCGTCGATCCAGAATCTAGCATCGGCACTCGATATGGACTTGCAGAGTGCCGCGTCTCTCGTCGGAAAGACAATCGGAAGCGATACCAATGCGCTCGGTAGATACGGGATTGAGGTTGATGCCGGGGCTTCAAAGTCTGAAAAGATGGCGCAGGTTCTCCGTGGGCTTGCCAAGTACCAGGGCGCGGCGGCGGCTGAGGCCAAGAGTTTCGCCGGCCAAGCGGCTATTCTCAAAAACCAAATAGGCGACCTTGCCGAAGAGTTTGGCATGCAGTTGCTTCCGATACTTACCGAAGCGGTAAAGGGTGTCTCGGGAATCGTTAAGCAGTTCTCGGGCATGAGCGATGCGCAGAAACGCGCGATCCTTGCCACGATGGCAATAACTGCGGCTATTGGCCCGATGCTTGTTGCGGTGGGTGGAGCTATCAAGGCCTTTGCCACCTTCAAGCTCATCATGACTGCGGCTTCTGGACCGGCTGGATGGATAACCATGGCAGTGGCGGCCTTCGTTCTGCTTGGCGTTGAAATAGCAAAATCGGTAAAAGCACACCAAGAATACGAAAGAGCGCTAAAGGGAACTTCTACCAAACCCATAGAACAGCAGATCGCGTCGCTTAATGGGCAAATGAAAATACTGGAAGAGTCTTACGCGAGGGCAGAAGAAGGCTATAAACAGGCCATGGGGCGTATGGGAAAGGCCTCCAGAGTAAACGTTGACATGGCGAAGAACGAACTAGATGCCGCCAAAAAACAGTTAAAAGTGCTCGAAGACAAACTCGAAGCAGAAAAAAAAGCAGACGATCTAAAGGGCGGCACGACAATACCTCTTATTGAAGATGAAACGGACGCCGTAAAGAAATACAAGGCCGCGATGGATGCGGCACGTTCTGCTATTGAAAATAATACACCAGAGATTATCAAACTCCAAGCGCAGATCGCCGAGCTTGAAGCTTTCAAGACCACATCAACCGCGGATGAAAATACCCGTCTTCGTGCTATCGCGGCTCTCCGCAAGCAACTTTTCCAAATCCAGAAAAAGGACGAGGACGAGATAGAGGCCGAACGGATCAAGCGCCGGGAAGCGGACATCCAATACAACGAAGAGTTGAAACGGCTTGGCAGGGAAGCCGCTGATAAGGGATTCGAGGAGCGCGAGAAGGAAAAGGCCGATAAAGAAAAAGCCTTGCAGGATACATTCGCTGCGGCGAAACAGTATATCTCTATCGCTAAAGCCGTGTCCGATGCCATGCAGACATCCGTGGAAGACGGATGGGATGAGATGACGACCTCGATCCTTGATTCCGTCTCTACTATGGCGGCGGCATCCGGCGACATAATGACGGCGGGGATTACCTCTACTATATCCGGTGTTATTGACATAATCGGAGACTGGATAGACTACGAGAAAAACCTACAGCTTGACTTTGCCGATACGGTAAACAATGTCAATATTTCGATACTTGATAACAAGCTAAAACTGCTTGACACTGAACTGAAGGCTACGCTTGCGACGATTGACGCAGAGGAGAAGGCGGCGCTTGAGGCGGCTGGCTTCCGCGAAAAGACGGAAGTGGAAACGCTCCAAGAACAGCTTGCCGCAGAGACTGACGAGACGGCAAAGGCCGAGCTTGAGAAGCAAATCCAAAAGGCGTCAATACAGGAAGAGTACCAGCGCAAGCGCGACGAGGCGAATGCGGCAGCTGAGAAACAAAGGCGTCAACTCGAGCATGACCGGGCAATATGGGAGCGCGATATTGAACTAGCGAAGATCGCCATAGCCGAAGAGAAGGCAATAGCGGATCTTGGATGGTTCAATCAGGATAAGAAAACCGAGGTTCGTTCTCTGTATTCTAACCTGAAAACCTCGGTCAATTCAATTCCTATTCCCGCTCTTGCGCAAGGTGGCCAGTTCTACGTGCCGCCTGGGTTCGCTAATGATACCTTTGCAATGCCTGCGGCCATGCTGTCCTCCGGCGAGCGAGTAACGGTTGAAACTCCGGCGCAACAAATGGAAAGCGGAGGAGTCCATATCCATATCGGGACTTTTGTCGGAGACGACTCGAGCTATCGGGAACTAGGCAGGAAGTTGAATAGCCTGGGCGGGATTGAAAAGATGAGGCGGGGATAATATGGCGAAAGGCGATTTACAGATTGATACGATCCTCTTGCCCGATAACGGCGACCTAAAATATCAGCCCGGATTTATCCAATTCGAGCAGAAGGCCCGGACGGTTGATAATACCCTTGTGTCTGACTTCCGCTCAATCAAGCACAAGTTTGCTTTTTCTTGGGGCAATCCGCTTGACGGTTTATTTATGGCGGATCTTGTCGAGCTGTACCTTGCGGGCGATGACGTTACCTTTATCGAGACGAACGCCGATCTTTCTACGTCAACCTATACTTGCAGACTGTCAATCTCTGAGACTACATTACGCGAGATCGCATCGGGCAACTATGCGTTTTCTGGCTTCTCCATGAGCCTAGAGGAAGTATGATTACCGTACCTGTCGCGCTGAAAACAGAAATAGAAAAACTCAGGGGCAGACACCTACAGGCCCGCGTCCGCATAGATTACTCTGATGCGAACATAGATAATACTATCGTTGCTTGGGCAGGAACGACCCAGGCCCATACGTACCTCGAGCAGGTTTACAACGGAAAGGAAGACGTAACTGCGCCGTGGATTAGCCTTGATGGATCGTGGATACTTGGTACAAGCGCACTCGCGCCCGAGACGGAGGCCGAAAAAGCAAGGTATGAAATTGGTTGGTGGGGCCAAGAGCTTTCGCTTCCCGATGCTACGTTCTCGGCTAGGACTTCTCGCCTCTACGGGCAAGGCGTATATGGTCAAAATGTCTATGGCTCAACGCTCCACGTTCCACAAGTATCGGTTAATTTCCTCCCGCGCACGATACAAAATATCCGCATATCGTTTGACAACGCGCGAATGGAATACGCTGTTGATTTTGACGTAGTCCTCTATGACGATACCGGGGCCGTTCTCTACACCGAAAGCGTTACCGGAAACTCGGGTTTGAAGTATGTTAAAGATATCACGGCACAAAATGAGGTTGTCCAACTCACGCTGTTTATCTACAAGTGGTCAGCGGCGGGGCGTCAAGCCAAGGTTGCCGAAATGTTCACGTCTATTTCTGATCTCTATCTCGGCTCGGATATATTTAGCATCAATGTTACCGAAAACAGGGAGCTTCCCGAAGACGGGATACCGCTCGGGCAGACGGCCAGCGGACAATGCGTCGTCAAGCTCTTTAATCGCGATAGGCTTTTCGACCACGATAATACCGCGTCTAAGCTCTACGGTGTAATCCGAGAAGGCAACGGTATCACGCCTGAAATCGGAGATGGGACGGATTGGGTATCGCTCGGGGTCTTCTACGCCAAGGCCTGGGATATTGATACGATGGCGCTTGACGTAACCGTGACGGGGCTTGATAACATGGCCCGGCTTGGGGAATCTGAGTACAAGACGAATCAGATCATAGATGCCCCCGCGCCTACGATTTACACGATAGACACGGCGGCAGAGTGGAATGGCGGTACACTCACGGGCGTGGTAACGTCAGGGAACTCACTCAGGATGATACTATGATTTACGGTCAAGGGCTGTACGGCACAAACCTCTACGAGGATATCGCATACTCCGCGACCTGGGCTAACTCGTATTCCTTTACCTACGAAGCTGGCACTACCGTTATCGTTACCCCTACGCTTTCCTGCGATTGCCCGCCTGGATCATGGGTAGAAATATGGGCCGGTGAGACTGCATTGACCATGACACAATTGACGAACGGTATTGCCAATCCGCTGGTATTCACTTCGACTACAAGCGGGGCTACGAATCTCTATGTTAAACTCATATTCTGCACAATAAGCGGCGCGACGAATCCGACTGTTAATTCGATCATCTGGCTTATTGAGCAGTCTACCTCGCTCTATACCATAGCAACGCAGATACTTGCCGATGGCTTGGCCTCTGCGAATGTCGCTTGGAATATCGATACCGAGTTGACAAAATATCTCATCCCGTATGGATGGGTTGACGTTATGAGCCACCGAGAAGCCATTGGCTTAGTTGCCGAAGCGGCGGGCGGAGTCGCGTACCAGGATCGCTATGGCATTGTCCGCGTCGAGGCCGGGAACTACCTACAGCGCGAAACGTCCTTGCCTTCCGTTGCGACGATTACGAAAAGCAAGACTTACAAGTCAACCTCTCCGGTATCTACCGTTAAGAATAGGATACAGATACAGACTTTCCCATATGCTGAGGACGCGAGTCAAACAGTATGGGCCATGAATGGGACAACCATAATAAATAACGGAGAGACGAAAACCTTTGATGTGAAATATACAGATTGGGATGCTGTGGTCGATGGAGTTGCCTCGATTACTAGTAGCCCGGCGGGTGCTACTATCTCGACTGAAACGCATTATTCTACGGGGGCGCACCTTGTTGTAACTGGAAGCGCTAACGGGCAGAGCATTACCGCATTATCGATTACCGGGAAGCCTCTTGTAGTAGTCGGGGCGCAGCTCGTCGAGAAAACAGACGGCGGGAGTATCCGGCGCAACGGTGACAAAACTCTTTCGATAATGGATAATAAATTGATACAATCAGCCACGCTAGCAGAGGAAATCGCGGAAGCCATCATAGCGTCAACGGCGCAGGAAGCGCGGGATGTAGTGAAAGAATGGCGTGGAGACCCTACGCTTGAGCTAGGAGACAAGGTGACGGTTGACGGGGAAGACGGTGTGATAGTTACGCAGGACTTCACCTATGACGGGATATTCAGCGCGCGAGCGCAGATAAGGAAGGTTTAAGATGTCTGATTATTCAACACCGAAAGAAAATTGGGAATCAGGAGACATCCCGATACCTACTGATCTAAATATGCTGGGCAGAAACGACCGAGCCAACCATGAAGACATTCTTGCAGAGGCGACGGCTAGGTCGGCAGAAATAACCTCAAGGATGGGGTCTGTAAGTCTAACCGCTGGTGTTGCTCCTGGGGTGAGAACGACTGTAA
>Ga0172381_10002963_pt1 | contig 18298 bp, 29 predicted proteins | sample Leawel6488metaG_FD_119754 | JGI IMG/M metagenome (GOLD analysis project Ga0172381, IMG submission 119754) | Leachate microbial communities from a municipal landfill in Southern Ontario, Canada - Leachate well 64-88 metaG | ecosystem: Engineered > Solid waste > Landfill > Unclassified | place...
AAATACGCCCACCATTACCGCCGCCTTGGTATTCCCCATTCCTTATTCACTCTTTTCCGCGTTCTTGTCCGTTGGCCCTTTCTCGGTGTTGAAGGTCGAAATAACTATAGGATAGCAGTTCGCAGAAGCAGGACAAAATGACTATGGACGCAGATATTCGAAAGACGTTACAGAAATGGGCAGAAGAGATTAAACCCGTAACTGTCACTACGACAAAACCACAGGACCCGCCTATGCGTCTCATGCCATCGCGCATTGAAGGTCTTGAACCTGTATTCTCTACTACTTATGTTCGAAAGACAAGGATAAAGACGAATGAGAACAATAATTCATAAGATTATACCATTCCTACTCCTCTCAGCGTTATTATCGCTTGCTCTCCTCTTTAACGCACTCTGTCATAGGCTGTTTTTTCGAAAAGCCTGAAGTTCTGAGACGACACACTAGACTACAATGAAACCTGCAATCACCAATCGTGAAATACACACAGGAAAACAGACGTACGATAAAGAGCATAGAGGGTGGAGGAGGGTGTTCTACTTTGCTTATTTGACGTACGGTTAGGTAAAGGATAAAGGTGTGGTGGAACACAAAGAACATCAAGGTCTTATTTTGGTCATAGGTGAGGAGGAGAAGAACGCTGTTATGGATAAGGAAGCCAAACTACAAGCAATACGAGACGTTATTGATGTGATTGCAGATGAGATGATACAAGAGTTTAAGGATGAGATGGAGAAAGAGCCAGATATGCTGTTTGTGATAGACCGCTCTGCTAAAGCGGCGAATTTGATGGATAGGTTGAGAATAGGCTAAAGTAGTCTAAAAGGTTTGAGGATAGGCTCGAAAGATAGCTAGAGTAGGCTAGAGTAAATTAAGGAAGGAATATAGAAATAATTTCTCACAATCCACACTTGACCGCAACGGAAAATACTAACGTGTGAAAATGATGAAAAGAAAAAGGAGGAGAAGCAGCTCGCAGTGGTCATCGAAGGCATTTTCCGTGCCCGCGTGTGCATTCTGTCCTTTATAGTCCTTTACTATTCTTAGCCTATTTAGAGTGCAACGGAAAGCCTTCCAGATACCTTCCTTGACACAGGAGAGCCTATATTCGGCCTCAATATTTCTCTTTCAGTCCCGTTAATATTTCCCTCGTAAGCCATAGATACCCCATCAGGATTATAAGATTGGCTGCTGAATATCTTAAATATATTTCAAATTAGCAATTATTCCTCTTCGTGCTATAACATTTTGTTCACGGCACCGTCTTTAGACGGTTGTAAAAGGGGAAGAACAGCCCAGCGCGTTCTCCTCCGCATACGATAGCCGTTTGAACGGGCTCGGTCGGAGGAGGGAATCGTGAAACAAGTTGGACGCTACTGTCCCACAGGCATCACATCTCCCGTAACCCAACCGAGCTTTTTGAAAATAGTGCGAGGAATTGATTTATAGACGTGAGGCTCTCCCAGCAAATTTCTTAAAAATAAGAACTGGTTCAAAATTTTTAAGAATCCCGTTACGACGGCTTTGCTGGGTCTCTAGTGTACATTGTAGGGACTGAGGCACATAAAGCATGCTCTATATGGCGGCCAGCGGCGATAGTGGGATGACCGTCCTCTTGGGTCTCGGTAAAGAGAATCTTGAGCACGTCAGAGTGGATGACCCGCTCTTAGCTCGTCTCTCCAACGTTGGTCAGCCTGGCCTGTTTATTCTTTATCGATCTGATGACGGCCTACCGTCGCCAAGGTTGACCGAAGTGATAGCGATGATCGATGAGACTGCCAAACTAGCGGGCTTTTCTATTCCGCTCTCTTGTTTGGGTGCTACTTCCACTCAATTAGATTCATTACAGTCTGGAGAAGGCTGTTTTGTTATTTATCCTCAGGAAGACTTGCCTGGGATAGAAAAGATTATTATTGTCTATGATGATGATCAGGCAGAGCTAGTTCGCAAGTTGAAGAAGGCGGGAGTAGTTGCAAAGGATGCTGCTGTGACTCATATTCCTCGAAATATTCTCGAAAACTAACCGATTTTCTCTGTTTCTCTCTAACTCCAAGGATATGTTCGATGTACCATTTCAAGCTGAACGGTGTTGAGTGTGGTTGTGATACCATTGAAGAATTGATCGCCGTCTCGACCGACAACAAAATCGGCCCCGAAGCCTACGTAGCCTGGGTCGGCAGCGCCGGCGAGGAACTGGATCTGGTTCTGGAGAAGCTCCGGAACAAGGGCCGCGAAGCCATCGGTGGAGAAGTGAAGCTGATCTCGGGTCCGGTGAAGGAGCAGAAGGCGACGGCGAAGAAGCTGTTGAAGCAATTGGACGGCGCGGTGAAGGCCCGGAAGAAGTGGAAGCGAAGCACGAGTACGGAAGCCTCCACCCAACTGCTGGCCGATGCGAAGGTTGGCCGGAAGGCTCGGAAGAAACGCAAGAATCCCGGCCCTCAGGTCGTCAAGAAGTCCGTCGAAGAAATCGCTTCCTTGCCATTCGTCAGCGGCGGCGTCACGTGGGCTGTCACCAACAAGATCGCCAAGAAGCTCAAGCGGACCGACAAGGCCCAACTTCGAAGTGACCTGTTCGCCCGCCAGAAGTTGCCCAAGTAGCGGCAACGAACGGCAGCTTTCCAACGTGGAAATTCAATGGCCATTAGTGTGAGGTGAGAAATCTCTGTATTTCACTTCTAGGTGATTACAGAGGAGGCTTCGCACTAATGGCCATCATCGTTTCTTGGGCGTGGAATTGGCAGAGAGGAATACCCCTAATTACCATAACGGCTTTTGAGGGGCAGTGCACGGGCTTACCTGCAGGATCTAATCGAATTTCACGTTTGCAATGAGATCCGGGTGCTGCCTTGGTAATCTTCTCGTGCATCATGTTGCCTTAGAGTATGATAGGTTTCCAGGATGGAAATTCAACCTATCTACCATGGCAACCAAAGCTCAGCGGCTCGAACGGTTGAGCGCTTCTCGAAACTTCTCTTTGTCCTGGGGCGAGAGAGTCTTCCAGATCTCACGATTCCTGGGGCTGAGCTCCATCAGGAGGAATTCATCTGGTTTGGTGGGAGTTGTGAAGAATTCCCAAGTAGCCTGAAGGAGGAAGAAGGGGAGCAAGATCCATCGCCACATGATATAGCCTTTCCAAGAAGGAAATTAGGACTTATTCGAATTGCGAGCAGCACTACCCACTAGAGCCCAGACAGCACAAATGACCACGAGACCGAATAGGAGGAATTTGAAGCTCCATAATAGGAACCACTTGCCGGTATAAAAGGCAAGCGAAGCCCGATCGAGTTCACTTAACTTCAGGGTACTCATGTTCCGACCAGTAGTTCCGGTGTACGCCGTTCTCATCGACATACCTCCCATTCCAACCGCCAGGGTAGGATGGGCGAGAAGCGGCGAACACTATGATGGTTATAGCCCAAAAGGCGATGGCGATAAATAGCCCAAGCCATCGTCCAACTCTCTCCTCTTCTCGCATCCATTCGTAACCGTTGGCAATAGCCCGATGCAAGTCGCCATGCTGTTCGAGAACTTCAGCATCATCGAAGTTGTCTTCAGGCTTCGTTAGGTCTTGCCACCATTGCCACTTTAGTGTACTCATAGTTGCGCCGTGCGCCACCCGCTTAGTCTAGATCCTCTTCATCTTCGTCGTCGTCGTCCCACTCCTCCTCATCTTCTTCGTCGTCCCAGTCATCTTCGTCGTCGTCATCTTCGTCTTCAACATCATCGATGTTGCCGACATTAACGCCGCCGATCAGATGGTCAAGGAAGCGGGGCTCATCGACAGGAGTCGAAATCATAGGAATGGTACGTGTCTCGTCATCTTCCTCGTCGTCGTCATCCCCCAGCTTACCAATCAGGCTGGCACCGATGCCAGCCGGGATTTTCTCTTCGAGATGCGGCGGTACGACCAGTTCATCAGTTACTGATGGCGAATTTGCAAGGAGCGGCTGGTTGACCTGAGTCACGGTCTTGGGCGTCACGATGGGCCGGACAGACCGGAGCCGAATAGGAATACTGTACCAGCGGCGGAACATGGCGACCAGGAACTCTTCAGATAATTCATAACCGGCCTTGTCCCCGATGACCGAATCCATTCCGCAATTCGGGCACATGGCGGTGTCACCCTCGGAATAGGTATAGATGGCCTTGGGGTCGAAAACAGCGCGGCAGAAGAAACACCCACATTTCGTACTCTGCTCAACTTCAGCCCGGTTGTGCCGGGAATGAGTACGGGCAGACTTGTAGAGGTTCTTGAAGGGGTCATGCAAGGGTCCGTCGTACTTGACTCCTCGCAACTTGGCCAACTGTTCGCGGGTGTTGTCCTCGGCGAGTCCAAGCTCAACAGTGAACTGTTGTACGGCCTCCTGGTCCAGACGGATCTCATCCAGGAGATGTACCAGGGCCGCTTCAGCCTGCTTCTGTTCTTCGGTCAGTACTTTGGGTTCGGCAGGGGCACTGCGATTGCCACCGGAACCACTGGTCGGACCGCCGATGATGTACGGCTTGTGGCCGATTGCAACCAGTCTGGTGTTCACGAGGGCTTGGTTCGATTCCGACAGCTTCTTGAAGTTCTGGACAAACCAGGTATTGGGATGACCAGCGGCGTTCAGATGGATCGAAACCAACTCCTCCAAAGGCATCCTGATGGTCCACGGAGCTGGCGTAGGAGCTGCTGGAGCTGGAGTCTCGCTCACCACAGTGGTTGTAGTTCCTTGCGGCGTCGTCTTGGTGTTCGCAGCTAAGTACTGATCAACTGCCGTCTGCACCTCTTGTGAGTGTGCCTTCATCAGCTTCATGAAACGGCTGTTGCCATGTCGCGACCCTTCATAGACGGACGCGATTTGTTGAATGAGTTGCTGGTCCATAGTAAAACTGTAAACCTTATAAGAGTACTGGTTAGTTGAGGGTCTCGTCCACAGATGTATCCCATTCCTGATTGCCCCACTCTTCATCTGGATCGGGAGCTTGGCCGCGACCGGTGTAGTGGTTGAGCAGGTCCTTTAGTCCAGCCGGGGCGTCGGGGTCGGCGTCCACTTTGTCGGCAAATCCGAAGATGAGGTCCAACAGGGTCGAGCCAGGAATGATCTTGGCCGTCTCTTCTTTGGTGAGCAACAGCCATGAGTCAGTATTTCCCTGGTCGCCGCTCATCAGCCGCCGTGCACGTACCACGAGTGGGAGTAGGTAGAATGGTCCAACGTTGCTCAACTCATCACGCAGGGATGCTTCCGCAACTTGGTCTTCGGCGGATTGCTTCCACCCGCTGTAGTCACCACCAAAGAATTGAATCTCTTTCTTGGTGGCGACGACCGGGATGTCTTCGATAGAGGCAGGTACTTGCAACTCCTTCGCACAACTGAGCATATCAGTCGGGAGAGCATCACCACGTACCACAACGAACTTGACCATGACCTCGATGATGCCGAGCGGTGTGTCCGCGACCATCGGGTAGGCATGGTTCAGTGGGTTGTACCTGAGGGGTGCAGATTCCAGGGGATTCCCGTCATTGGGTTCCAGGTCCTGCATCGATTCTTCCAGCTTGTCGAATTCGTCGTCATGAGGCATGGGTATAGTCCTGTGTGAATGGTTCGGTCTACCTAGTTATAGCACGAAGTAGACAAATGGTTAGTTCCGGTACCTATCGATGAACCGATCGATAAGGTTGACTAGCTTAGTCGGTACGAACTTAGACTCAATAACACTTTCTCGGAACCCTGTGAAGACTTCCAAGAAATTGATGTGTGTCATAATCTCGCCCAACTCTTCTGGGGAGACGGGTTCTCCACCGTCGCCACCAGGAATGTTGTCTGCGAGTGGGCCAAGTAATCTGCGGGCGTTGACGATTGCTGGCAAAATCCAGAAACCAGAATTTGTCTTGACTTCGGCCTTGCCCGAAAAGATGTCGTCTGGTATCTCGAATCTCGGTCCGTTCTCGACGGGCAGATCAATGTGATCACCAGGTTCGAGAGGAATTGCCGTTTTCACCTGTTCAAGAGAGAACTCGCTGCTGTCACCCTTTAAGACAACAAAAACGAGGACTATTTCAATATACCCTTGCTCTGTGTCGACGAGCATCGGATACATGTGAACAAAAGGGTCGTATTCATCAGCATTTTCTGTGTTCACAGCTTTCTCCTTAGTAGCCGAGGCGGGAATTGAACCCGCACGAGCCGAAGCCCAAGGGATTTTAAATCCCTAGCGTCTGCCATTCCGCCACTCGGCCATTGGGCGACTAAGAGTTTTTCCCTTGCGTGTCAAGCACGCCAATTAGCCGCCCCCAAACCCGAAAATGGGATTGGATTAAATAAAGGATAATAACAGCCGGACCTGTGTCGCAGGTCCGGGGAGGGCTATTTTCAGGCTCGTTCGTTTCGCTCCTCCGAGCAAGTTAGGACCGTAGTCCTCCCGACGATGCCAACGCGGGTCCCGTTAACTACTCGGTCGGCGGAATGTCCGACGTGTCGGTGAACCAATCCGTGAACTGCGGCTTGCAGGAATCCGTCTTGCTGCCTTCGAGATCGAACTCGCTGCTCACGAAGTTGCCGACCTCTGCTTGGAGCAGACGGCCTTCCTTCTCCGCACAGTGATGCGTGGCGATTTCGGTCGTGAAGTTCAACAAGTCGTACATCGAGCAATGGGCCGGGAGTTGGGCCATCTTCTTGCGGCTGAGCGCGTCCAGATGCGTCAGACCGTAGATCGAGCACAAGTCGCCGGTCATGCCAGCATAGGCCCGCATAATGCGGACAGATGCCACCGAAGCTTCGGAACCTTCCGGGGTTCCGGGATTGACGCCGATCACCGCCTCACGGCGTACGGCGAAGCGGTTGACAAGCTTCGCGCCATCGGACGGCTTCTGCAGGAACATTCCCTTCTCGGCCATCTTGGCGAGAACCTTGTAAACGCGGTTGCACTCGGCAATCGACGCCCACGAGTTGGTGGCGGTCTCGAATCGTGACCGTAACGCCGCGTAGCCGTCCTCATTGCTGAACGAGTCGAGAGCACGTTCGAGTGAGAAGATGACGTTGGCATTCTGGTTGTCGCCGCGACCCATCGAGATTTCGCTGCGGAAGGCTCGGCTGTAACCGATCATTCCGTTGCTGCAGACCTGCCGCAGGAGCGACAAGTAAATCAGCGGAGAGCCGAACCCGTCGATGGGAGTCTCAAGGACGTACTGGTGAGCGAAGCCGTCGCCAGCAATCTTGAAATCGGCCATGTGATTCGGTGTGTGCGTCGAACGCACGATGCCACCGCTGTAATCGAGGGAGAGCGCATTGTAGCGGCTCAACGTCTCGGCGATTCGCTCGTAGGGAATCACCGGTTTCGAGGGGAGCGTGACCGCCAGGATATTGCCGGGGGCCGTGCCCTTGTCCTCGAAGGTGAAACGGATGCGAGCCTTGTCGTCGCCGCCCAGGACGTCCGTCAAGCGTTGCAGCACTTCTTGGTGGCTGAACAGCTTGAAGACCTTCGTGGAGAGTCCATGGGTGCTGTAGGTGCTGCACAAGCTCGTCCAGAACCGGGAAGTCGGGAGGAATTTCCGATCCTCGATGCTGAGCGCTGTGACGGCCCCGTTCTCTCCCACTTCCTCGATCTTGATGGATCGGAGGGGGGCGGTCGAGTAGTCGATCTTCGGGGCCGGTTTCGGAATTGCAGTCGCGGTCATGTGTGTCCTCGTAGAGAAAGGGGGTACAGGTTTCAAGTCTACCCGGTTATAGCACGGCGGGCAGTGGTTGTTAATTGAAATCCGGTGGATTTCCCTCCACCACTATTTCTGAAATACATCCAGGGCATCTCGCTGCTCGGGCAGGAAAATCGGTCCTCTGTATTTCATTTCTAGGTGATTACAGAGGAAAATAAAAAGGTCTAGTGAATGATGGCTCCGCCACCGAAGTTCCCCACCCATCCGTTGGGTGCGTTGTCGAGTCCGCTATCGTCTCGGCGTGGCAGCCCCGACTCTGTGGAGGGGTCGATTCGTTCGTCCCGAGCACTTCGGCGTCGTCGCCCCTTCTCCATTTTCTTTTGGATGAAGGTCGGCATTGAGGTCTTTGTGTGAGCTAGAGCGATACAGACCCTCATCGACACCTTCTCGATAGCTTCACTCTGAGCGTAGCTCCTCCACTCGTTCTCGTCGGGAAGCCAGACGTTCGCATGAGCCGGTTGGGCAGTTCGTTGGATCGGCCAATGCGTCAGCTTGCTCTGGACGATGTTCTTGAACTTGATACCGGGATGGATGCGGAACACACGACCGCACATCTGAATGGTCGGCCCTCGCTGCGAGTCACGTACAAAAACGGTCTGCAGCGAAGGCGAATCGAATCCTTCGGTGAGAATCTGCATGTTCACGAGACACTTCACTTCGCCGGATTCGAATTGAGCAAGCTGCGTGTCGCGATCGGTGCTGGCTGTGACCAATTCCGTCCGGATTCCGGCAGCATTCAGCTTTGCTGTGCATTCAGCGGCGTGTTCGTAGGTGAACCAATAGAACACGGACTTGCCCCAACGCTCCGGTTCGCGAAGGTAGCAGTTAACAACTTCGTCAACATCCCACTTGGGAATCGTGTATTGGTGGTAAGGCGACAAGTAACCAAGCTGGATGAGTTGGTGGATTCCGATATCTCGGATAATCTTGTCGAAGCTGAGCCGCATTCGATCGGTGCGGAAGGGCGTTGCCGTCATTCCGAGAATGAACTGCGGTCGAAGGATGTTGTAGATGTTCGACATAGAACCAGCCGGGTCATGTTGGCTCTCGTCGAGCACAATCATCCGGATTGGTCGGCCCCAGTCGTCGTGTGTTGGTGGGTTGCGGTTGAACATCGAGATCGGTGTGATGTCCGCCCCAACCGCCAGCTTCACGTTCTCACGAACGACTTGCTTGAGGAGATTGTTGCGCATCGCAACCCAGCCGATGCCGAAGTTGAACTCATCCTGGATTCGCTTGGCGATGTCGAGTCCGATATAGGACTTGCCGGAACCGGTCGGAGAGTTGATGAGGATAGACTTGAAGCCGCGATGATAGAGATCGATCGACTTATCAATAAGACGAACCTGATAGTCTCGGCGTTCTGCTGGCATGATTGTCCTGTGTGTCAGCGGGATAGTGGTGGGGTTATGCTTAGTTATAGCACGACGGGCACTAGGCATTAACCCCTTTTCAGGTGGGCTAGGCGAACTTATGTTTACCTTATCGCCACCAAACCGCAAAGATAGCGAAAATCGACAACTATGCTATCACAGTCCTAAAATACCCCCATTACTAGGGTGACTTATGAGATGCTTTGATAAGCTCTTGCAGGATTTTGTTAGTGCGGCACGATCAGGTCAGGTCTTAGAAGCTAGAACAGAAACCCAGAGAAGGGTAATGAGCGTTCTAGCTCAGAAGGCTGCCGATCAAGGGATTGAGCTAAGCGGGTTCGAAATCAGAGAGATGGCACACAGTAATGGACACGACCATTCTGTGGTTTTTGCCTAGGCTTTGCTGGTTTCGATCACGCGGACGCCACTGCCGCTGTACATTTCGCGAGCAAGCCTCGCTGCGGCACCGGCGTCGTTGGCGTCAATGCGGACTTGGGTGTTACGGCCTTCGACGATCAGCTTTACGACATACGTGGTCATTATAGTACTCCAAAAGGTTTCCACTCTGGAAATAAAAGGTGAGCGGGTCGGGACTCACTAGGTGCTCACCCGAATCTCCCGGACCTTAGTAGTATCAGCCCGGTGTTCTTGGCCATTAAACTACCCGCCCACTTTATTATAGCACGGGGCAGGCAACCTCTTAATCAAGTTCGACACTATCAACATACCAGTCGCCAGACCAGGTACCTATTTCTTCGGCATAGAGATTCGCAACTAGTTTTCTGGCTGCATACCAACTGACAGCGACAACCTCAGGATACTCCTTGAGTGTCGCCTTGGTAGTTCTGTCAACGATAAGACAGAGAAATCGTGTAGTTTCCATCAGGTTAGACCGGCTACGACCTTATCGTAAACCTCATCACGCATCGCCGCCCAGTTTGGATCGTTTTCCAGATCGAGACCATCTTCAAGAGAAGTCATAATCCAATCGGAGGCGTCGATCGATTGCGGCCCGTTGTAACGGGGGAATAATTCGTAGGCTTGCTCGAACAGACCAGAAGGAAGAAGGATTTCTTGATAGAAGTCCTCCGGATCTGTAATCTTTTTGGCTAGCATCAGCCTTTTCGCTACACTGGTCCAACGGCTTCTGCAAAATTCGCGGTCGCTCTGCATTTCGTTCAAGTTCATCGTGTTCTCCTAACTAGTTATAGCACCACGATAGGGTTTGATAAACAAAGCCCCAGCGGGCACGACCGAGGATGCCGTGCCGCTGGGGCCAGGAGAAACACCACACACCCTATACCTGAATCGACCGCACACAAGCCGTCCCTGCGGCGTCATAGAATTGCGCGATCTTCGCCGCGTCCGAGCCGCACAACACCGCAATGCGATCGAGCGTATTCGGCTCCAAGTACGTCTTGACGACGCTCTTGATGAGCGAATTCTTCTGATCTTGGCTCAACCGGGCTTCGGTGGCCATGATCTTGTTGATGAGTTCGCAGACGATTTCGAACACAGTGTGTTCTTTGTCGTTCTCGGCCTGCTGTTCCATCGTCGCCGTATCGAAGAAGAACATCTGCTTCTCGTGGACGACCTTCGCTGCTCCGTCATCGCCGAGAAGTTCCTTGAACAAGGCAACCTGCTCTTCACTGATCGGATTCTGCTGAGACTTGTCGGCCATCACGTATGTGACCGATTCGCCATTGTGGTTCACGACGCTGACAGGGGTCGTCGGCGGTACACCAAGTTGGGCATAGAGCTTGACGACTTCCGATTGAGCGAAGGTCTTCAGCTTGGCTTTCGCAAGTGCTCCCTTCGTCGCTGCGGTCTTCTCTTCCGCCTTGGCTTCGATGGCGGCAGCGACAGACTCGTTCAAGATCTTCGATTCCCCGACGAGTTTGCCTTCGGCATCCAACTCCTTAGGAAGTTGGATGACTGTTCCCTTCTCCTTCTTGGGAGCGGCTGCAGCTTTCTTTGCTGCGGCGGCGAAGAGGTTGGTGGGGGCTGCGGCTTTCGCGACGGTCTCGGATTTCTTCTTAGCCATGACCAGAATCTCCTCGTCGTGGTTCAGTACGACGTGCCTGTGTCCCCTTCTGGGGGACCGCCATTGGTTCAGGTCGGCGTAACCTGTGCTCTTTTAGGAGCCGCCATTGGTTCAGGTCGGCGTAACCTGTGTCCCTTTCGAGGACCGCCATTGAAAAAGGTCGGCGTAACCTTGGTATTTTGTTATAGCACGACCAGGGTAGGTGATTAACTCCCCTTGACCTGTTCGACGGATGTGATCAATTCGTGCTCTTCGAGCCAAATGTGCATCCCCTCTTGGACGTCTTGGGCCGGAAGTAGTGACCCTTCCACGCTTAGGACTTGCTCGTCGATGACACAACTGAAAGCGGAAAAGTGGTCGGTGTTCTCGTAGTTGTCGTCGGGGGTGTCGTCACCGAGAATAGTGAGGACAACTACACCCGGCTCGTAGACAGCCACTTTGGTGATGATGCAGAGCGTTTTCATTTCTCTTCCTCGCATTTGTTGCAGCGTGGCTTGTCGGCGGCATAGATACCACAAAACTCGCAGACGTAGTTTCTGTATTTCACTTTTAGGCGATTGCAGGCTTTCCCTGACCCCTTTGGTGTCTCGATGGTCTTTCCGATCGATTTTTGGGCCGCAGAAGCACCTATTTTCTGGTAGGTTATCATTTGGTTTCTCCTTACCAGGTTATAGCACCATGGGGTGCCCGTATCAATTCAACTTTCAAAAGAGCGTCCGGACTGAATCGAACAGTCATTTCCCTGCCGGGTGTCCTGAGAGAATTTCGAATCCTCCCAAGGCTGCATGCAACGCCCATGCCATTTGGACGACGGACGCATTTTAGTAAGCTCGACAGGTCCAGAGGGCGGCACCGTGTCGTTTTTCGGCGATTTCTATCGCTTCTTTCGGGCTGTTGGCATAAATGATGTCGAGTTCAGAACCATCAGCGAAAACCTTGTACCACATAGTTTTCTCCTATTGGTCTTCGTGCATCTTTTTGATAGCGCGAACGACATCACGTTCTGTCACGTTCTTCACGCCTTCTAGCGTCTTGAAGATGATGAAGAATGTGACGGTGCCGAAGGCGAAATCGAGACCAGAGACTTCGAGAATCCAAGTCTCAGAGCCAGGATTTTCTGCAGAGATTTTGGCTGCGGCATCGAGATAATCGAGAAGATCACACTCGCTGACACGTTCACCACCACCGGCGTACTCGTAGAGAATCTCGATTTTGGGTTTGAAGGCTCTCTTCGCCATTAGTAGCGCCTTTCGATTTGCTCTTCGCTGTCGGTCCGGATCGAGCCGTCGTAGTTGGTTCGCAAGTAGAAACTGTCCGTGATGAGGATGAGCACCTTGTCCATCGAGTGCTCAATCCCTTCAAGCATCTTGGCGTGATCCTTCACCTTGCGCTGCTTGAAGTATTCCTCGGCTGCGGCCTTGCTCATGGCTCGGCGGACATTGACACGGCAGCGTGCTGCGTCATGGCGGTGGACGTCGATGGCATGGAGATCAACCGGTCTGCCGAGTCTGGCGAGGACCTGCTCCTCTGTCAGCTTGGTTGGCAATACTACCGGTTTGGCTTCGGCCTTCTCGGTCGGTTTACGTGGCTTCGTTGCTGTCATGTCAGCTCCTGTGTGGGTGATTGATACCTGGTTATAGCACCACAGGTGCTGGGTATTAATTTGCTGTCAGCCGGTCAATATGCACCTGTCTTTTAAATACAGACTAGGAATTGGTCAGTCGAGGTTAATGCTGGCAGGGTCTCGTGCTATAACCTGTTATCAGGAAGCCCACACAGGAGATTCAACATGGCGACAGTAGGAATCGGCTCACAGTTTTTTAAGAAGTCCCTTAACGACTACCGTGATTGGTTGTGGGCGATGCCGAGAGAAGCGTTACAAAACAGTATGGACGCGCCGCACTCGAAGAACATCCATGTTTGGATCGAAGTAAAGGACGGCAACACGTCATCGCCGACTACTGTTTTTTCTTGGGGCAACGACGGCGATCCAATGAGCAAGGAAGAGCTTGTCGGAAAGCTCCTTACACTCGGCGAATCGGGAAAAGACTTCCAAGGTACTGTTGGCGGTTTCGGTGCCGCCAAGCTTATCCTTCTCTTTGCTCATCTCGATTACGAGATTTACACCGGCAACCTTTACGTTTCTGGTAGTGGTGGAAACTACACTCTTGAAGAGCGTGAGCACTACTACCCTGGTACGCTGACGAAAGTCACAATCGAAGGGAACGTACAGTCCGGTCTTTACGGCAATCTTCGAACTTTCTTGTGCCTGTCTCAGTGGCACGGCAACATTAAAGTCGACAACCAAGACTTCACCGAGAAGATGAAGAAAGGGTCGCGTCGTCGTGAGTTTGATTGGTGTACAATCTACACAAATAAGTCTTGCACCAACCGGATGATTATTCGGATTCACGGCATTCCGATGTTCTACCGTTACATTAGCTGCAACAACCGCTGCGTTGTGGTCGAATTGAAGGTTGCCGATGCAACAGTTTTACAATCGAACCGCGATGCCCTCAAAAGAGAATACCAGGATCAGCTTGATACCTTCATCGACGAAATCACTGTTGATAAGATGTCCGCTCTTAAGGAGGAAGAACCGCATTACATCCATTTTGCGGGTTGCAAACTCGTCGGTACCTCGAAGGCAAAAGAAACAATCAATAACATCATTACAGCGGCTTACGCTACGGTGCCAACTCATATCGATGATGAAGAGAAGGTCACACACGTTATTGAAGGACATCAAGCTCTTATCGCAGCACCGGCTCCGGTTTCTATTCGCGACACTGGCAAGCATTCGAAGCTCAAGCACGAGTTCGTTATCAAGAACAACACGGGAATGGAGATTCCTTCGCATTACCTCCCGGACGACTTCAGCGAATACAGCACAAAGCTGACGAAGATTTGGGCACAGGTTCTCCTCGGATTGTATGAGTTGTTCAATAAAAAAGATGAGTTCTCTGTCGGCTTCGTTTTCGACGACCAGGATGAAGCACAATTCGAAGATAGCGCGTACGGCCAGGTTTATTACATCAACCCGATAGCAATCGTCAAACAAAAGGCGAGTGGTAGTCGGTCGATGTCGAAGCGATGGAAGTTCAATGCTGCCGGTCGATGGGCTATCCTCGCTGACGCTCTCCACGAGTTTGTCCACGGTGCTATTGGTTTTCGCTATCATGACGAGCTTTATAGCACAACCTTGACAACAATGATGGGTGTTGTGCTCAAAGAGAGGCAGAAATTCAACTGCTACTTCGTCTAGGACGACGAATTAATTCCACGTCCATGTCATGCTATAACGGGGTAGGAGAAAACCAATGAAAATCGACGTTGTGACATGCTGGAGCCGTGGCGAAGACCTCAAATTTCGCTGCACGCTCCGTGGAGAAGGCCGGTTCGGTGGCCGATTTTACGTTCCCGGTTCAGAATGGACTCGGAAGGTTGCGAAGGAAGCACTCGACATCGCCGAACTGCATGGAGTTAACCGCAAGAGTGTACGTTTTGTTCATCACTAGGAGAAATCATGCCGAATTTTAGTGGATGCTGCGAGAGTGACGAATACCTGTGCCAAATCTGCGGAAGGCCGAAGTGCAGCAATTGCTACCCTCCCGTTTGGGTCGAGGGTAGAGGTAATGCTTGCCCCGATTGCCAGCAGAAATGCTTGGTGATTTGCAAGGATGATGAAGGGACCTATCGAATCGCCACCCGCCAGCTTATGACGGTGGCAGTGGCGGAGAGCTATCTCAAAAGCATCGCCGTCGAGAGAGATCCGCTGATTGTCCACCCCAATGTCGACTGGGACCTACGGCAATAATTCCCAGAGAGTATCTGAGTTGCGGGTATCTATTAACATCGCACCGGCTTCGTGCTATAATGGGGTACAGGAGAAACACACATGGACAGAAGCAAACTAGCACAACTTCGCTCGGCGATTGATCGAGCAGCACAACTCTACTACACCCCCGGCTGCGACTGCCCCGTCACCGACGACGAATTCGAAGGGATGATGGCCGAACTGCGGGAAGTGGCTCCGAACGACCCCCGTCTGACTCGCGTCGGCACTCCATTCTCACCAGAGGACATTAGGGAGAAGCGGGCACACTCGATTCCGATGGGGTCGCTCGACAACACCGAAGGCGGTATCAGTGGGTTTGCATCGTGGTACGACAAGACTTGTGCCCTGCTCGGCGTCGAGAGCTTCGCAGTCAATGCTTCCTTGAAGATGGATGGCAACAGCGTGGCGTTGAGCTATTTCGAAGGTGAGTTTGTCGAAGCAATCAGCCGTGGCAACGGCGAAGTTGGCGAATCGCTCACAGCAAACGCTGTGAAGTGGATGGGTGTCCCAACTTGCTTGCCTGTCGCCTTCACCGGCACGATTCGCGGTGAAGCGATTCTTTATAAGTGCTGGTTCGACATGATGAAGGAGAATGACCCGACACTCACCAACCCCAGAAACGTCGGCAGCGGCATTCTCGGGCGGACTGACGGTACGCAGAGCGAATCGATCAACTTCGTCGCTTTCAATCTCGTCGACCCCAAAGCGAGTTTCTCGTCACTGAGTACGAAACTCAAGGTTCTGAGCAAGCTTGGCTTCAACCCTGTGCAGCACATCGTCATCAGCGGCACTCGCGATGAGGTCATCAAGTCGTTCGAGGACTACTTCGCCGAAATCGAATCCAGACGCCCCACACTGCCTTTCGAAATCGACGGCATCGTGGTGATGGTCGATGGCATTCCGGCCCAGAGGTCGATTACGAAGGACCGCAAGGATGAACTACGACCGAAGTACGGTCGGGCTGTGAAGTTTGTCACCGCCAAAGCACAGACAGCAGTGACGGGCGTAACAATCACAATTGGCCATACCGGTGCCATCATCCCGACTGCTATTCTTGAGCCTGTCTTCGTCGGCGGCGTCACTGTTACCAACGTCCTGCTCAATAACTGGAATGCAGACAGCGAAGCCCCATCAGCGGCTCACGTTGCTATCGGCGATATCGTGGAGATTGCCAGGCAAGGCGACGTCATCCCGAAGATTGTGCGAGTTGTCGAGAAGCCAGCAAACCGTCAGCCGATTCTGGAGCCAATAACATGCCCAGCTTGCGGTGCCCCGACAACCAGGACTCTGCGAGACAAAGAAGGCGTCGTGACGTTGTGCAGCAGTAGCGATTGCTCGGCCCAGGGCATCGGCAAAATCAAGCATTACATCGGCGACTCAAAGAAGGGTGTCGGAATCTTAGGTGTCGGAGACAGCATCCTCGAAGCGCTCACGAGCAATGGACTCGTTACGACCCCAGCCGACCTCTATCGGCTCAAAGCTGAACAACTTACCGATCTGCAGATCGGAACAAGCAGCAGCGGTACGCCAATTCGGCTCGGTAGCAGCAGGACCTACAATCTGCTTCAAGAAATCGAGAAATCCAAGCAGCTTCCACTCGTTAAGTTCCTTGGTGCTCTTGGTGTTTCACTGCTCGGCAAGCGTCGTGTCGAAATCATCGCCCAAGAACAGGGGCTACTGACTCTTGAGGACTGGCTGAACGAAGAGAAGCTCGCCTTGATTCCCGGCGACGTGATGCGGAAGTCGATTACCGAGGGGTTGCAGAAAGCTCGGCCTATCATCGACGATCTGCTTGCTGTTGGTGTCGTCGTCACACCATGCTTGCCCGAAGTTGCGCGTGTGGTTCTACAACCGGTTGATGATTCTGTGGCCGACGTGGGACCAAAGCAGATTGCTGGCTCTACGTTCTGTTGGACTGGCTGCCGCGACTACCTCGACGAAGTGAAAGCCAGGGGCGGCATCGAGAAAAGCGGTGTCAGTAGAGGGCTTGATTATCTGGTCCAGAAAGATGCGACATCATCGTCCGGCAAGACAATCAAGGCCGAAAGCTACGGCACGAAAATCATCAGTGTCGACTGTCTGCGTGAAGTTCTCGACGGTGTTCGAGAGTTGCCTTAAGTCGGGTTAATAATAGTGGGTTCTCCTGCTATAACTAGGTACAGGAGAACCAACCATGCAGATATGCCCCAAATGTGGTCACAAAGCCCGACAGAAACTCTACTCTTACTCTCCCGGCAGTGGTTGTTTGACCCTGACCTGGAGAGAGGTCGGACCAGGCAATTCGTCCGGTGATTCGACCGGTCGAATCGTTACCAAGCAGGATGCTATTAGGCATCTCAAACTGAAAGAGAATGAGAGCCTAGTCAAGCGCAACTGGTTGCCAGTCATCATCAACGGATGCTGGGTACTTGCCCGGCACGTCAAGCGGCTCGGACCGAATCGCCTGCGTATCAGCGGCCATTCCTACGATTACGAAATCCATGAGGGCAACGGTCCCTTGGGCGATCGCATCGAGGACTACAATCTTGTTACGACCTTCAAAGCTCGATTGGGCGGTAAGGTCGTCAACAAGACCATGCTGAATGGCTCGGTCCGAATGGTCATTCGCTTCTTCCTCAACCACGAGGAAGTACTCAAACCACAATTTGCCGGTCACAAGGTCATCGAGGGTGAGGTATGAAAGAAGTCAAAGAAGGCAAGATGTACCTTCATCGGACCGAAAAGGTGACATACTCCTTTAATTCGAAAACGGAGTTCATCTATCTCGGCCAATTCGTGAAGATCACAGCATTTAACGATGCCGATGAGACGGCCAACGTCATGACACGGCTTGGTGAGTACTCGACCGTCCAAATGGACGAACTCAAGCCGAAACCGACCGTGTTTTACGATGACATTCCGGTTGCTGAATCACACACGCCGATTGAGGATGGCGGCAAGCCGAAGGTTGGCGACGTCGTTGGTGGCGGTAAAGTCTTACGTTCGAAACCTGTGCTTATCAGCACGATCGTCGGTTATAATCGCTGCGAAACCTTGGATGATAGTATCCGGTTCTCACGGCATCCCAGACGCCCTATGGTGTTCTGGTGTGTTGAAATAGGGTAGATTAATCTCCTGCTCCGGTCGTGCTATAACTATTTACAGGAGAACCACCATGATTCAGAGACTCGAAAGCGAAATCGATGCGGACAATCTTCGTGACGACCGCGACCACGATGTTATTCGTGTTGTAGTCGAGAACGACAAGGGTGAAAAGGCGACGGCATTTGTCTCCGTCCAAATGGTCGGAGGACGTCCGCGATTCACACTCACAACCAATAAGAACAAGGGCGGCGAGACTATCGTCCACG
>Ga0172381_10002965_pt1 | contig 18287 bp, 13 predicted proteins | sample Leawel6488metaG_FD_119754 | JGI IMG/M metagenome (GOLD analysis project Ga0172381, IMG submission 119754) | Leachate microbial communities from a municipal landfill in Southern Ontario, Canada - Leachate well 64-88 metaG | ecosystem: Engineered > Solid waste > Landfill > Unclassified | place...
AATTCAATTAATGCCTCCATATTCTTCTCGTTGTTAATTTTTTCTGGCAAGTAGGTAAGCCTAAGTTCTTTTTTTACAACATTTTTTCCATCAACATATTCCCCATCTCTCGGTGCTAATATAAGCCTGACACTGTGTCCAGCCGCCTTTAGTGAAGAAGAAATGACCCGTAGTCCTATACAGGAAAAAGTCGAATATGGAGATATTAAGTTTATATTCATAAAAAAAATATATTATTTTACTGGGAACAAATTTATATATATTCTAACACAGAGGTACGGCGGAAAGCATTATTTTATGCCCTTCTATTTTAAATCTTAAAAATATTCTATTTTTTATATTGTCTATATAAAAATAATTAATTTATAGTGTTCTGCAGAAAGCATTACAATAACGACACGTTTCCTCTGCTATTTTCTGTCGGTTAATTAAATTTTTCGGAAGATAAAATATTTTACTCACTGAGCGATCTTTCAAAAAATTACCAATCATGTTTTGCTTGAAACAATAATAGATATTCCCACAGGGATCTATTCTGAAGCCATTTTTGACAAATGGGCAAATAGTAATTCTATGAGCATTATCTTTATATAGACGAAGCACCTCGAGAGAATAGTTCCTGACAGCACTGACTAAATGATTATTAGAAGATAATTCCTCTAATACTTTGAATAAATATTTTTTATCTTCTTCTCTAAAATCTAATTCTCTTTTTTTGTCTATATTTTTAACAAAGCCTATATCGAAAAAATTTATCATATTAAATCTAAAAGAAATTTTTTGGGATTCACACCATTTTTCTATATTACTAATTTCATGAAGATTTTTACGAAAGAGAGTACAATTAACAAAAAATTCAAAAATATATTTTTCCCGTAATAATTTTAGAGCCGATATTGTTTTTTCTACCGCATAAAATGACTGAGGATTTCTTCGTATATTATTGTGTTTTTCACCTATCCCGTCCAAAGAGACAAGAAAAGACAATTTAATTCCTTTTTTATCTAAAATTGGTGCTAACGTCCGCACTAAAAAAATAATTTTTTCAGTAAAAAAACCATTAGTATTAATATGAAGGGACTGCATATTCGGCATAGATTTGATAAATAAAAATATCAATTCTAATAGTTTTGGATGTAGAAATGGTTCTCCCCCAGAAATACATAAACCTTTGATGCCAATAAAAATAGGGTCCTTCATCATCTTTTGCCAATCAGAAAAAGTTAGTTCTCCCTTCGGCAACCGTCTCGGTCTCGGACACATTTCGCAGTCATAATTACATTTGAAAGTTATATCAATTTCGAGACTATTGGGGGGGATTTTTGATATAGGATAATGCCAATTCAAAAACTCCTTACTATTTAAAAAAACTGCTAGCTTTTTAAATTTTGACTCAAAGAAATCTAGATTCATTATTCTTTTATAATCTTATCTTTTATGCTTATTTAAATTATGTTAAAACAAATTTTACCCAACCAATAGTAATTTATTATAATTAAGAATAAATATCAATAAATATAGATTTTGTAATTTTTTTATATATAAAAACAGTGGTCAAATATGTTAAGCCGCCCACTAAAATTGAGATAAAAATATTAAGATTATAAATTTTAGGAAAAGATAATACAAAAAACATTAAAATACTAGCGAAGATGTAACCAATAGAATTCAAGACAATTTTAAAGCTCAATGGCTTAAGAGGGGCGAACTTTAGAGTAAATCTAAAAAGTAATAAAAAATTAAAAATAGCGACAATAAATACGCATAAAGCTACTCCATAAAAACTAAACTTAGGAATTAAAATTAAATTTAAGATAATAGCAATTATTGACCCACAAAAAGCAACCATAACAGCTTTCCTTTGTTCGTTAATAACTACTAAAATTTGTGAAAAAATACCACTGAAATAAATAAGCCCGATCCCCGGTATTAAAATTTGGAGAACAAGGGCTGAGAGAATAAAATCTGAGCCATAGACAAGATTAATAATCCTAGGGGCGAGTACTATCATCCCAGCCACCAAGGGAGCCAAGATAAACATTCTTAATTCTATTTGATAATTCCAAACCTTTTGCAAAACCTCCTTTGATTTTTTAAAAGATTTGTTTAGCATAGGGTAGAAACTCTGAGCGATTATAGCAAGAGGAAGAAAGAGGACATTAACAATTTTACCTGCGGCGCCGTATAAACCGACTTCTGTAATTAGGTTCAAATATCCCATTATCAAAAGACCAATAACAGCGGAAACCGAACCGAAAACCGTCCCTAGCCCTAAGGGCCAAGACATAGAAAAAATTTTCCTCCAAACCGATTTTTGACAAGAAAATTTTAAAGGACGAATCTTAAAATGAAAATAAAATAAAACAATAATCGAGGCAAATAATCCGCCAAATAAATAACTGAGGCTTAAATTTTCGACAGAAGCAAATTTTGAAATGACAAAAAGCCCTACTCCAGTTACCAATACGGCCTGAATAACTCTGGCCAACGCTTCATATTCCATTATTTGACGAGCTCTAAGGAAGGCATAAATAATTTCACTAAAGCCAAGAGTAATAGCATAAATAGCTAAAATTCTAATAATTTTCTGAATTATTGGGTCTTGAGTAATAAAAAAAGAGCCAATTATTATCAAAATAAACGCTCCGAAACCTAAAATCATCTTCAAAGAAAATATAGCTGAGTATTCATCTTCACTTTCTTCTCCCTTAGACAATTCCCTCGTGGTGATGGAAGATACCCCAAAATCAGAAAAAATGACGACTGTAGAAATAAAAGATAAAGCAAAAATAAATTTTCCATATTCGGTGACACCCAAAACTCGTGCCACATTGACAATTAAAATAAATTTTAGAAAACGACTTATTACTTCTGCTGCAGCTAACCAAAAAGTATTCTTAAAAATAGTCTGGCGAACTCCTAAATTTTTGAACAATAAATCAATTAACATATTTCCCTAGAAAAGCTTCTTTTGAACTATACTTATAATTAAATCCTAGTCTTTTAATCTTTGATCCATCAACATTGATAGGATAAATAAAAAATCTCTCACTCCCCTGAGGAGTAGGGACACGTCCAAAACTTAAATGCCAGCCTAAAAAGAAAATATATTTGATAATAGTATCGGGAATTCTTACTATTTTTTTATGAATCAAGTTGGCCATTTCTGGCATTGTCAAAAAGTCAGGAGGCGCTATATTAAAAACTTCGAATTGATCTTTTATTTCTTTAAAAATAAGGAGTTCTATAATTTTTAAAACATCCTCTTCGTGTAGATATTGCCTTGTCCAGGTATCATTAACAACGGGTAAAATCGGAGAAACATGTTTAACAAAATTTAATAAACCGATTCCTTTTCTTTTTTCCCCCGCCGGCCCGTTGACACTGGCAAGCCTTAATACAAAAATCTGGGTAGAAATTTTCTTTTCCCTCAAGATCCCTTCAATTTTTTTCTTCTGACACCCATAAGGATATTCATTTTCAATAAGAGGAGAATCTTCTTTTAAAAATTTATTGATGTTTTCTTTCCTGGCTCCGTAAGCAGACACGCTACCAGTATAAATTAATTTTTTTACTTTTTTACTAGAGCAATATTTTAAAATACGCTCCATTGAAAACAAATTATTAAATTCTTGGACTTTCTTATCCCCGTATGGAGTCCTAATATCAAAAGCGAGATGAATTATAATCTCCGGAATATCGGGAATTTTTTCTTCCCAATTATCCCTAGCTAAATCAAGCTGGAGATAATTACATTTTAAATTTTTAAAATCTTTCGGTTTTATTTTTTTATCCAAGGCGAAAACTTCATCAATTTTTTGATCTTGAACTAATCTTTTAACTAATATTTTACCGATATAGCCCGCTGCCCCAGTTATTAGAACTTTCATATTTATTTTGGAGAAATAATAAGTAGTTTAGCGGTCTTTAATATAATAAATAGGTCTAATAGAAAAGAACGATTTTTTAAATAATAAAAATCGTATTTCAATTTTTCTAAAGCCTCTTCTATAGAAGCACTGGGTTTATAATTTATTTGAGCCCAACCAGTAAGACCTGGTTTCACAAGGCGACGGACGTTATAATAGAGCAATTTTTCCTCAAATATTTTAGCCAACTCTATTCTTTCCGGCCTTGGGCCAACAAAAGAGAGATCCCCCCTCAAAATATTATATAATTGAGGGAGTTCATCTAAATGAGAAGTGCGCAGAATCCTGCCGACTTTTGTAACTCTCCCATCTCCAGGAGTTGTCCACAAAGGATACTCGCTTCCTTCCCTCATGGTTCTCAGCTTATATAAAATGAAATTTTTATTATTCTGACCAAACACTTTTTGTTTAAAAAAGATTGATCCTGGGGAAAAAATTATAATAAAAAATATACATATTAAAATTATTGGCGAAGAAATAGTTAATAGAATAAAAGCAAGCAAAACATCAAAAACTCTTTTGAATATACTAAAAAATGGATAATATCTCAGATTTTCAATGAACCAAACATCATCTAATAATTCTAGAGGCTCCTTTCGATAAACTGTTTCAAAAAAATTTCTAAAATCAACAATTTTAATATTTCTAGGTAAAGAGTAGATAAGCTTAGTAAATTCTTCTTTATTTTTTAATAACGGAGAGACAATAATTGTTTCTATTTTTATTTTCCTGTAAAATATCCGTTCCAGACTCTCAGAGTTCATTTCATTTTCTTTAATCAAAGAAATGACATCGTAACCAAGATGGGGATTAGATTTTAAGTCATTGATTAGACATGAAGCGGCTAGAGATTCTCCTATAAATAAAATGGCTGTTCTCTGTTTAATAAAAAATACCTGGTTCAAAAAAATGCGAGCCCAATAATCAAAAACTAGAAAAATCACTGAAAAAATTAAGAGATTAATCTTGGGAGTAATTTGAAAAAAATCTCCGAAGAGATAAAAAATAATAACGGAAATCAGTAAGGAGGTAGCCGTTGCCAAAAAAAAATTGCCCAAGAAGGTGATTTTGCTCTTAAAAACTCTAAATTGATAAAGATCTGATAGATAAAAAACACCAACCCATAAAAAAAAGAGGATGGTAAAGATTGGTAGATGTCTGAAAAATGACCAATTGAAAGAATCGTAACCGTAACGAATCAATAAAGTTGAGGCTAAAGACCCAAAAAAAACCAATGCATCTAAAATAAAAATTAAAATAGCTTTTGATTTAATCATTTTTTAAAAAATAGATTGTAATAAGCTTAAATATGCGATTAGTAAAATTATACTGTTTATTTCTAAGCGAAGCAAAAAATAAGATTTCTAGGAGCAACACAACAAGTGTTTCTTCTTTTAAAATTAATGAGATTATTTATGATTCTGTTCAATAAATTCTCTTGTAACTTTATCTTATCCTACTACTATTTTAATCCTTTGTTAATGTTCGCCTGTATTGTGCCTAGATCGGCTAGACGGTTTAAAAAAAGATACCTAACCCCCAATTATAAATAAATTTTAAATAGAGAAAAAATAGGGATATTCCCTGAAAAGATAATAAAAGCTGGACAAAAACTGGTCGATTAAAAAAGAGCCCAGAATGAGCTCTAATTGGAAAAATTGAAATTTAATTATTATTACTGGAGTCTAAAATCAACTAAATTATAAATCACGTTTTGATTCGTTCCTCTAATTTTTATGGGTAGACATAACAATTACCATATCCAGCATTTGGACAGGTGTAATTTGTGGCAGCAACACTACACGCAGAGTTTGTATACCCGGTCGAAACAGCACAGCCATTTGTACAACTAGTGTAAACCATACAAGCCGAGCCACCATTGGTGCAAGTGCCCGAACTACAATAATAATGAGAAGTACATTGACCGCTCGTACAAGCACTGCCGGAACAATATTGATTCGCGGTACAATTTGTGGTCGCAGATGCGGCGCCAGTATTGTCTGTCCTACAGCTACCACTCCCTCCACAAGCACGATAATATGTTACAGCGGAACAAGTATTTGAACATGTGGGACCACTAGTACTACATTTATAAGTAGCAGTTGGCGTTATTTCAGTGCAAGTGGTACCAGCTTTATAATTGGTTTCATTAACAACATAACCATTAGTAGAATTCCATGCAGTGCCAGCAACCTTAGATGTCGCCGTGCAGCTAGCAGAGCCTGCCGCACAACCCTCATAATATTTAGTAGCTGAACAGGCATTAGTGACACAATTTATAGTAGCCCTGCAGTTGGTGCCCGAACTCGCGGCCACCTCGCTGCCCCCAGAACAAACCTTTCCTGCTGTTGAAAGATAAGCATCGGTAGTAGCACGTGAAGTTCCTTCACAACTGGAGCCACTATTAGCACAACCGTAATAATTTGTTCTTTTCTCGCAGGCACCGTCACAAGCATTGGTCAAGGCCTGGCAGTAAATAGACGATGTCACAGTTGCGCAGGTTGTAGTGCTTCCTGCTGCGTAACCTGCAGTGCAGGTTGTGGTGGCGCCTGGGACAATCAGCTGAGCAGCCCCGCAGGTTGTACCAGAACCAGTACAACCCGTATAACTATTTCCAGCCGCAGTATACTGACATACGTTAACATTTGCTGCAGACGTAGAAGTGGTATTACAATAGTTTGAAGCAGTAACAACAGCACAAGCCGTTGTATTTCTTGTAGCTTGGTTTGACGCACAAGTTGTGGTTGCACCTCCGGTAGTCGCCCTAACAGTGGTTTCACAGTTTAAACCATTGCTATTACAACCGTAGTAATTTGTCCCAGACGCGGTATACTGACAATTATTTACATTTGCAACGCCAAAAGCGGAGCTTGTACAGTAATTTGAAGTACTTGCTGCGGTACAGCTTGTTGTGTCTTTTGTAGCTTGATTTGCAGGACAAGTTGTGGTTGAACCTCCAGTAGTCGCCCTAACAGTGGCCTCACAACCCGAACCAGTACCATTACAACCGTAGTAATTTGTCCCAGATGCAGTATACTGACAATTATTTACATTTGCAGCGCTAAAGGCGGAGCTTGTACAATAATCTGAGGAGGTCACAGCTGTTGGAATGCCAAGCCCGGTACAAACATATCCCGGATCAATATTCACCGGCTCTGTAGTACTAATACTGCATCTTTGACAAGTAGATAAACACGTGGCTGCTACTGGGACGCAAAGCCCTAAAATGCTATTTTCACTACAAGGTGTCCCGCAAGTGGTACCAGGAAAAATTAAAGGGTCTGTATCAACGGCGTCATAACTGATATCAGAAACAGTAGCGAATAAATCGATAAATTTTTGGGCGCTTCTTCTATATTGCGAAGAAGTAGTGCTGGCAAGCTGTGCTATCGGAGTTGAAGTTGTAGGGTAACCATCATTATCTTGATCTGTTAGCCATATATATCCTTTAATTATTTTCGCTCCTGTGTTCCAGATAAAATGCCCATTTTTAACAATTCTTGATCCTGGAGCAAATACCAACGTCTGATCAGCATCCACCAGCAAATTTATATTTTCATTTATAATAATACCGCCACCATCTGCCCCCACAACCGTTCCAGTAAATTTGCAATCTTCGGATATCGTAATATCCCCTCCTATAGGACCCATCGGATCAGGGCACGCTGTCCCTTTCACTTCCATAGGTCCAGAAAATAACAACGACATCAAAAAGCCAAAAAACACAATATTTCGTAATATTTTAAAATTTTGTTTTTCGCAGTTCCGCATGTTTTTTAAACGAATTAAATTCACTTAAATATTTATTATCTAAACGTTAAAACCACTGAATCGCTATTATCGGCGCTTTTTGCTGTAATATCCATTTTATAAATAGTCTCATGCGTATCTTTGCATTCCCAAGACCCCTGCCACTTAGTGATAGTAGTCGTATCAGAACCATTAGCTTCTTTAAATTCAAAAGAAAAAGATGTTGATGTATTATCTTGGTAGACTATGGCTTCAACCTTATTTTGCTCTGTTATAGAGTTATTTTTAGTGTCTTCCACATAAACTGTCACTGTTTGAGTTTTTCCCTTTTTAACATCAAGAGAATCAAAATCTACTTGTACTATTTTTAAACTTTTAGAACTGTCTGTTAGAACTTTATAAGATTGGAACCCCTGAGGAAGATGGTTAGCCGGAAGCCTATCTTTTGACTTACTGAATATTCCAATCTGCCGCGGAAAATAAGTATTTGATGCCGTGATTACGAGGTATAAAACAAAAACCGATAATATTAGTAATACCAATAAAAAACATTTAAGAGTTATTGGTTTTTTCCACATATTAGAATTAAAAATTGGCTTTAGAATAAATAATTTGTGATTATACTCTCATTATACCTCTACTTGAATGTCAAGACAACACTAGATTGGTCAGACTCGCTTTTCGCAGTAATAGACAGCTTATAATTATGGCAATAGCTGTCTTGATTTAACCAAGAACCTTGCCAAGTGCCGTTTGTGTTCGTACCGCTAATAAGAGAAAGTGAAAAAGTAACACTTTTGTTGTCAGTAACCGCAACGCCTGATACTACAGTAATTTGTTTGTTATTTAATTCTTGGATATTCACGTTCACGGTTTGACGAGCTAATTTTTTAACGTCAAGAGGATTTATGATTACTTGCGTTATTTTCGGATTATCTTTTGTTGAAACATTATAAGTTTGAGCGCCGGAGGGAACTGGGGAACATGTGATAGATTTTGATCCAGATTTGGGCGTATTAGTTGCACCTGGCAAACCAGCCGTAGTAGTCGCGGTGGTTATAGTGGTTGTAGCTTTTGTAATAACTGATGACGTTGCGGCTTTAGGAGTTGGTTCCTGAGAATTATTAAAAGAATATAATCCATTAAAAATAATATCCTCTACTTTTTGACGTATAGTCTGATTTAAAACCATTCCTGAAATCAAAATCAAAAAAACAATAACTTCTATTAAGGCAATAATTTGACGAGATTTTTTATCCACTATATTTATTTTAATAAATTATAATTTCCCGATCAATAACGGAGTAGATATGACTTTATCAGCAATGTCTCCCTATTTACCCTCAACACCCGTAGAAACGCTATCGCATCTTCCTTTTATTTTCACCCATTCTCCTTGATCGATCCAAATGCAGTAAATATCACTTGTAGTTTGATCTCGAAGCTGAATTTTTCCTTCAATTTCAATATTATTCGTTCTGACCATATCAGCAACCAATTCTTTTAATTTAACAATTTCGTTTTCAACGACAACTCCAATACTGGCCAAGGATTGTTGCACTTTATTTATAAATTCTTCAAATAAATCTTTCTCTGTCTGGCCAACGGTATCTGAAGACTGATTACTTATCTCGACGGTTTGTTTGTAACGATCATTTACAACATCTCCAACCGTCAAGCCTGTTACATCTCCATCCTCGGATATATTCAACCATTTATTCCAATCAAACCTTGGGGCAGTTAAACGATAAGAAACAGACATAGGCTCCTCGCTATAAATAACGAGCTGGTTTTCGACCGTATTTTTTATATACCACACCTTCCCCGGTCCTTCTCCGCTTAAAAAAACCGCTAATTTATCCCAGTTTTCCCCAAAATCAGTAACACGATAAAAAAGCCAGAGGTCGGAACCTTTCTCTATCCCATTAAAATCAATAATATATTTTCCCTCCATTAATTTAAGAACGCCTACCGTTTCTTCTTTTGCGCCAGTCATACCAGAAACGTACGTAGAATATTTTGAACCATCAATACTGTAGATTGGGTCAATAATTCCCACTGTAAGTTTGCCTTCTCCTCCTACGCCTACCGTTAGATTGCCAGTAATGCCGACTTTACCGCTAAAATAACCCGCATAACCAGGACCTGACTGTTCAGCGTATAGAGCCGAATAATCCGAATCAGCATAAGTTGCAATTGAATTTCCAGAAAGGCCTCCTCCACCATATACCTGTAACCTTGAGTTTGGCATCGTTGTCCCAATACCGACAAGACCAGAATTATTCCAAACACCAGAGCCAGGAAAATTAGTGTTAGCATTAAAGGTCTGAGAGCTTGTCCAAGCGTTTGCGTGAGCCAAATTTAATGAAGAGACTACTGCGCCCGTTGTCGGAGAAACATTCAGGGTACCATCAGAATTAGAAACAGAAGACACTCCGCTAGGCAAACAATTAGTTCCATCGGCTAAGCAAACTTTTTTATCATTAACTTTTAAAGTATATATTCCACCCAACGTGCCGATATTAACATTCCCTTCGATATAGGCACCTTGTGAGCGAAAAGATCCTTGCACAGTTAATTTATGATTAGAGTCAGGGCTCTCTGTCCCGATGCCGACGGCACCAGTCGTAGTAGCAACACAAAAATTGGTATCACACCCAATTTCAGATACGAAATGGCCAGGATTTGGTTTAGTAGCGGCTTGAATAACCTGGATAACCGAAAAAGTTATTCCTCCCAACAACATAACGGTTAAGACTAATAAATTAATTTTTTTCATATTTTTAGAGCGTTGAATGTTTTCGCTTAAGCAAATTATTCAACATTCTTGTTAATTATTAATTATATCATTTTTAGACTGTTTAATTTTTAAATATTAATTACGGACAAACATTGGCGCAACAAACTTTTGTCGGATAAGCGTCACAATCTCCAATATGAGCATTAGTATATCCGGAAATTGAAACCAGACAAGCATAAAGTGGACCTAAACTGGAACATTCTGCAGGAGCTGCGACATAATCACATTTTATCGTGCTTGGGAAAGCCTTATCTGCTCCATAAGTTGTCGACAGACAAGCAGATGTAGGATAATTTAGCTGATTTTTTTTCTCAACGTGAGCATTGGTATTACCTGATAATTTTACAAAAGTATCAAAATTCCCGTCACAGGCAGATCCCAGCATATTTCCGCTGCAGCAAACAGAATAGCCATAAAGTTGCCTACTCGCCACTTCAGCATGAGCATTATCCGTGTCTGATATTTTTAAAATAGTAGTTTCGCCATCAGAACAATTTCCAAGCTTAGTTGAACAACTCAAAGCTGTGCCCGGAACACGAGGAGCGCCACCGGATTCAATACCTTGGCAAAGACCTCCCAAGGTAATAAACTCTTTTCGCTGTCCGTAACCAGTATCCACTACATTTGTAGCATAAGCGCGTACATAATATTTAGTTCCCGGATTAAGATTTGTCATATTACTGACAAATGAATCGTTTCCTGTCCCATTATCCGTACAATATTCACCAGTAGTTGGATCTTTTATAAAGTCGCTCCAACAAACTCCTTTTTTTGTAACAGATCCTCCGCCATCACTTATGATACTTCCTCCCGAATCTGCGAAACTATAATCTATATTTATAATATCAGCAGTGGTAACCTCTGGTTTCTGCATAGCAGTAAAAAAAGTTTTTTGCTCTCCGCAGTACGTATCAATATTATTTTCCGCACAAGCCCTGTAGTAGTAAGTAGTATCAACCAACAAACCGCTTGTAATATCGGTTGAAAAAACACCTAAACCTCCTATCTCAATATTTATGTCTGGCTTTTCATAATTTTGGGTTTGTCCCCAATCAAAATATCTTCTAGGTATACTTGTACCAACGCAGGTAATTTCTCCCTGGATAGTAGCCCTATTATTAGTGACATTAGTAGCATCCAAAGTTTCTACTGCTGTTGATTCAAGAGAACATGTGCGAAATTTCTTTCCTTCCCCATAGCCCACTCCGACATCGTTTCTCGCATACGCGCGGAGATAATAGGTGACATCTGTCCCAAGTTTAGTTGCTTTACTAGAAAAAACTCCCAATCCTGAACCGTTAACTGTTCTATTATCATAGATAGTGGCACTGGTAGCAGTATTCCAGACTACACCTCTTTCAAAAACCGCTGAATCTCCATCGGCAGTAACCTCTCCTCCCGATTCTGCTGAGGTATAGGAAATATTAAAAACATTTGCAGTAGTCACGGTAGGAACGTTTAAAACCTGGTATTCCTCCGGACCCAAGGCAATCTTTTTTTCATCTTTAACATAAGTTAAGGTTATTACCTTGCTGTATGGATTCTGCCATATTTGATATTTAGTATCTTCTTTGCTCCCTTCTTCGGGATCAAAAAGCTCAGAGCTTAAATAGGTAGGAACTAAACATTTATATAAATCATAAAAACCCGGGTCAACTTTGTTCCCTATAGTTTTAAAAATTGGCTGGGAACTTGTGCTTAACTCTTGAGGAAAATCTTCGCATGGTCCGGGCCATCCTCTCTCTACGGTTTTTCTCATTTCTATTGCCGAAAGTATGCTTTGCAGGTGTACTTGTCTTTGCATGTCCTGCGCTTGTTCAAATCTTTTGCCAGGATTTATAGTAACAATAACACTGCCTGCCAGCATTGAGGTTATAGCCACTACCACTAATATTTCAATTAAAGTAAAACCTTTTTTATTATTCATTATTATAATTACTTGGTTAATCCAAGCAATTTGAATTTAAGTTTTAAAATAAAATCCTGAACTATTTATTTTACTTTTTAGTTTCGATAAAAATATTAATATTATTTAAACTAGGGTAAAAATCAGGACCTCCGGAAAATGTGGAGCTTGATTGGATAAAAACTTTTTCCAGATCCGTCCCTGCAATTAGTCCCGGAACTTCCCTCCCGTTCGTGGCTAGTTCCCAATCAGTCCAAGATTCTCCAAGAAGCAATCTAGTTTCAACAATAATCGAATTATCCAATCGAGTATTAGCCTGCCAAAAAATTTGAGAATCTTTGACGGTCCCTTCTCCTGAAACATCCGTTTTGGAAGAAACGCGATGCCCTTCTGTTTTTGCAGGCACTAACATTATTTCTGTAATTGTCTCCGTTAAACTATGCAACCTTGGAATAAAATTTACATCACTCGTTTTTAATTCCTGTTTCACCCAAAGCCAATGATTTGTTAAATCGTCACTCTTTTCTATTTCTGAAATCGGCTGTCCGTTTACTGCTTCTTGCCATGTTTCTGGCGTCGTGGTGGGAGTCTCCATGCCTTCAACCACTTTTGTATAAATATTGATCTCAGTATCTGTTGCAAGAGTTTCCTCCCATTCTATTATACCTTTTCCTGCATATTTTATTTCACCCAAAGAAAGAGGATTGGATATACGGTAACCTTGGGTTTGATTTTCTTCTAAAATTAAATCGTCACCGTCTGTTTCTAAATTATCTATAGAAAAAAAGCTGTTCTCCCCCGTCCATTCTGCCGCGGTTGCAGCAGTTCTTGTTGCTTTTTCAATTTCTTCGCCCTCTATTAATTTTTCTTGCAAAACTAGAGAATTATCTACAATCTTAAGATTTTCTATAGCGCAGTCTTCGTCTTCACATCTCCAATCTTCTGCTTTTGATTCTACAACATATTTTATTTCCTCCTCCGCTCTTTTTAAAGAAGGTCTTTCTCCTACTCTAGCAAAAGTCAAAATCTTTTTAGTATGGTCGTCGATATCTTCTATCGGGCTAATGGTACAACTCATTCCGCTTATATCAACAGATTCATCGCCGACATAATTAATATTTTCTTTTATTTTAAAAAAAGCTTGCCTAGCACAAACATCTGCCATAAAAGAAGCTTCTTCTCCGTTATCGTAAGAGGCGCTCATTGCCTGGTCTGTCAGAGAAGCATGGAAGATACTAATGCCCAAAACCAAAATCAAAGCATTAATTATTAAAATAGAAGTAATAGCGACAAAGCCCTCTTGTTTTTTTGTTCTTCTCATATTTTAAAACAAAACGGATTACAAAAATTAATCCTTAATACAACGAACGCTAAAGCCACTGGATTTAACGGCTTCAACTTGGCGCACTCCTTGATTAACGGTATCCATGATTCGACCGTAGGCGAATTCTTCAGAAGGAGTAAATGTCCACCAAAAACCTTTTTCTCCCAAATAAAGGAAAGGACCATTAGGATTACGAAATCCTCCCAAAAGAGCAGAAAAACCATAAGTATCCAATCCTTTAGAAATTTTTGATTTTAAGTGGTTTCCTTCATCTTTACCTCTCCAACCCATAGAATCGTCATAAACAAACACGGTTTCACAATTTTTATATCCAAGGCTATCACACACGCCCCTTTCTAAATCCGTCCACTGGTTATGAGTAGGAACGCTCCACCCTAAAGGGCAAAGACCGAAAGAATTGCTAACCGCGTACCAATTATATAAAGCTCCATAAGTGTCGCAGTTTTCTTTAGTGTTTTGATAACAAACATAAGCCCCTTTTTTGTCAGTCGCCCACTCTTTATCAGTTATAAAATTAGAAATGGGAGTACCGTCCATGTATTTAGTTGTTTTAAGATTTTCTTTCATCCAGCACTTTTCTCCTATCTGTACCGTCTTATAATTATTCCCCTGATAGGATATTTTATCTCCGCATTGGAAAACCGATTTACCAACTGGGGCTATTCGATCCGTTCTTATCAAGGAAATCAAAAAAATAACCGCTGTCAAAACTAGACCTCCCAAAAGAATGAATAACCGTTTTTTTGAATTCATATAAAATTTGCTAGCTATTCTTTACGACCGACTCTTTGCTACTTTAATTGTATCTCTATTTTTTCTTTTAATTAAGTGTTTAATCTGTGTCACTTTTTAATAATCGGCAGCGTATAATAATTAATATTCCCCAAATATGACAACATTATTTCACTTTCTGACAAAGCATGATTATAAATCCGGACATCATCAATAAAGCCCTTATATTTATTACTTCCATCAGCGCCTTGACCGATATAGAGGCTGTCGTCAGCTCCGCCATTAGCCAGCGTAGAAATTACAACATCATCAATTCTGTTATTATCCACATAAAGTTTTTTATTCGTTCCATCAAAAGTGGCCGTAATATACTGCCATTCTCCAGCTATAGCAGTACTTGTTGATCGTATATATTCTAAATTTTCTGACGCTCCTTGAGATACAGCCCAGCCGTACCCTTTATCATCCTTATTGAATAAAAGAGCGAACGAGTAATCCTCTGAATCCATTGCTCTTTTGTGTAATATTATTCCGCTGTCAGAGGGGAGAGGACTAGGAAGTTTTACCCAAGCAGATACAGAAATTTCATTTTTAATTTGCAACGAAGAGTTATCTACAGCCGGAATATTGATAAAATCATCTATTCCGTCAAATTCTAAAGATCTGCCCTGCTTCCCATATCTATCTTCTGCCCAAGAAGGAGAGATGGCATCGCAATCAGGATCCAGCTGTCCATGATTATTGTTCCCGCTATTATCACTCACAACACATCTTTCTCCTTCGTTAAAATTCCAATAACCAACAAGTCCCTCTCCAGGGTCCTTAACTACTAAATGCCTACTATATTTACTACTATAACTACCGTAAAGCCCTGAAATTTCATTAGAGGTTAGGGCTCTGTTATAAACTTTAACGTCGGCAATCGAACCCTCCCAAACATTTTTTTTACTAGCGTCTGTCCCGATGAAAAATTCTATACCCGGCACTTCGTCAATAGAAGAAATATTTGTAGTAGTAGATTCTTTTAACTCTCCATTTATGTATAAACTAAGAGAGGGTTTCCCAGGGTCATAAACACCCACTATATTTTCCCACGGAAGATCGTCGCTGATTGCTGATATAGAGTCTTCTCCTTCGGGCCCGGAAATCTGAAAACTATAATAAGAATCTGTTTTAGACAGAAGATAACCACCTCTTCCTTCGTCTGTATTATATTTTCCGGCTATATGCCTTAAACCGTTTCCCGTGCCCAAAACCCAGGCAGAAATAGTGAGAGGCCCCGTTATCTCAAGAGAAAAAGCATATTTTGTTTGGATATAACTGTTCGTGCCGTTAAACCTTCCGGCGCTATATCTTTGATATTTTCTATCGGTTCCAAAATCTATATGGCTCATAATCCCGTCGTTACCATAACCACTTAAATCAACAGCATCATTTGATAATAAAAAATGTCCCATAAGTCCTGCTCTTGGTATCAAAACCCACTGATTGTCTTTATTAACCCCTACGTCATATTCTCCCGGGGTTAAATCGTCTTTATTACTACTGGCAATAGAATTGGCGGCCTCTATTGCCTCTATAGAAGAAAAGGAAGCATTGGTCCTATCCAAGCTAAAAGCTGCTCCTTTGGTGGCGTTTACAAATAATGCAAAAATGGTCATTACTCCTATGGCAAAAATTGCCATGGCAGTAAGGAGTTCTATTAAAATAAATCCTTTTTGATGGTTGTCTGTTTTTATAAAATTACTGGTCATTGATTGATTGCCTCTATTCTGCCCTGAGAATTAATAACGACGTATTCTCTATTTTCTCCAAATTTCAAGCCAACAGCTATATCGTCTTTCCTTGCTAAATAATTAGTTTTTATATCTTCTTTAGAAAGGGCGTAGTTATAGAGACGGACATCATCTATTTTTCCTGTTAACCCCTCTCCTATAATTAAATTATCTGTAGAGGAAGAAATAGAACCGCTAAAAAAATTAGCATTGGGCTGCAATTCCCCGTTAATATATTGTTTCATGGTTTGACCATCCCAAGTAGCAACAAGATAAACCCATTTTCCTAATAATTCTGAACCGTAATTGTTGCTTATGGTTTGAACAGAAGAGCCGTCGCCAAGATTAAAAATAACTGTTCCTTCACTAGAAATAGAGAGATCATATCCCTTACCGCTCTCTGTACCCCCTTTTTTTATAATTTCTCCGTCTCTTGCCGCATCAGCATTTAGCCATGCAGAAACGGTAATTTCCTTTTCCGGATTTAAACTATAATTATTTGCCACATTAACAGAGGAATTACCACCAAGCTCTAAAGCATGGTTATCTTTCCCTTCTACCCGGCTCCATGTAGTACCAGAAACGATTCCGTTGTCTTGATTAATATAATACGAAGAATCATAAATAATGGTGCCCGTAGCTTCGTTAAAATCCCAATGACCAACCATCCCGGGGAAAATTGGCAAGCCAGTTGTTTTTTGAAATACAATCTCTTGGGCCCCAGAAGCCGATATCGCGACAGAAAAAACAAGAACCGTATCCATCGCTTCTCTTCTATTTATATAAGACTCTCCCTCAAAGAGAGTATAGTTATTTTGAAAAATCTTTATCCCCGAACTGCTATCACCCCTACCAGAGATGGCAACTGCTTGAGCTTTCCTCAAAGAGCTTTCCATATTTCTTGCCTCATCTTTTATCGCAGATTTCTGCAAAAAACTATAAGCTACGGGGAAAGTGAGACCTGATAATAAAAATATTAAGGCAACAACGACCATTAATTCTATTAATGTAAAGCCCTTTTTCATTATTTATTTTATTTCAGTTAATTTTAATCCATTATATCGCAATAAAGAGGACATTACTAGTAAATTTCTATACTTAATCGATGACCGATAAACGATTATTAGCTAGTTTTTTGAGCTTAACACAGTATATGGTATACTTAAGGATACTGAGCTGTATTTTAATTGTCCTGAAGAAGACGAACGACTAAATAACGCAAGAGATAAAAAATTGCTTTATGCCGAAAAAAAATAAAACTGAATCTGAGATAGAAAAAATTGCCCAAAAGCAGAAAGGGAAGATATTTGCCCAAAAAAGCAGAGGAGGAAAACGGAAAAATTTGACGAAAAATTCTGAAAGGAAAAAATTGGCTAATATAGATAAAAAAATCAAGAATATCGCCTTAGAAAAAGAGTTGATAAATAAGGAAGAAAGACAATTTCTAAAAAATGTTAAAATTTTTAGTATAAAATTAGAAGTTATCCTAAAAAGAGAGGCGAACATCGAAAATAAAATCGAAGAGATTGAAAAGCTAGAAAAAACAGTTTCTCCAAAAAAAAGAAGCCAAATTGAAAAAAAGAGATGGGAGATGGAGACTAAAAGGCGGAAAATAGAGAAAGAAAAATGGTTAATTCAGGAAAAAATTAAAAAAGCGGAAAAAAAGACCGAAATAATCGAATCGAGAGATCAGAGACTTTCCAGTAAAAAAGAAAAACTAGGGAAAGAAAAAGAATTGATTTTTAAAAAAAGGGAGGCAGAACTCGCTAAAAAGAAAGCTGAAGCAAGAAATAAAATTTCTCAGAGGACAAAAAACGAAGTAAAAAAACAACAAGAAGTTTTAACAACAAACAACCCCTTAATAGAAAAAACAAAAGAGGTTAATCTTTTGTTGGAAACATCTCCAGAAGAAGAGGCAAAAATGAAGCAGCAAGAGGAAGAAAAGAAGAGAAAAGAAGAGGAGCTTAAAAAACAAGAAGAAAAGAGAAAAGAGGAACAAAAGATAAAAGAAGAAAACGAGCAGAAAAGAAGACAGGAAGAAGAAGCAAGA
>Ga0172381_10002966_pt1 | contig 18287 bp, 27 predicted proteins | sample Leawel6488metaG_FD_119754 | JGI IMG/M metagenome (GOLD analysis project Ga0172381, IMG submission 119754) | Leachate microbial communities from a municipal landfill in Southern Ontario, Canada - Leachate well 64-88 metaG | ecosystem: Engineered > Solid waste > Landfill > Unclassified | place...
ATTATTTTTTATAGATCTTTTTTGTGTTAAATTTGTATTTTCCAAATCTCTTTCAAGTTCTAATTTATGAAGCATAGATTGCCTTTCTTGATGCCTTTTGGCACTTGGTTTTTCATAATGATCAGTAGCTTTTTTATGTTCTGATATTACACCACTTGAAAGCCTAGATAATCTTTTTAATGCATAGTCAATATTATCTTTAACTATAACACAACTAGTTGCACCATGTTTTGACATAATAAACTCCTTTTAAATTATTATATTATATAATATAACAATTTAATTTAAAATATTTAAAATAAATTGTTTTTCTTAACATTTTAAATTTGCAATAGGTTTTAATTTCATTATAATATCTACTAAATCTAATTCATTATTTATAACTATATCAATATCTTTATATGCTTCAGGTGCCTCACTTAAATCTATTTTTCCTTTTCTATCTATTGACCATCCTAAATGTTCAATACCATTCATAGATTTTTCAGCTTCTTCTATTGAATATTGCTTATTAAATACATTTCTACCCATTTTCCTACCAGAACCATGAGAAGCAGAGCAAAAAGATTCTTTATTACCTTTACCTTTAACTATATAAGAAGAAGTACCCATAGAGCCAGGAATAATACCTATAATACCTTTATCTACTCTAATAGCACCCTTTCTATGAACCCATACTTGTTCACCATAATGCTCTTCTAAAGAAGCATAATTATGATGAATATTTACTTCTTGTACAATTTCAACTGATATAGAATTAGTATATTTTTTAATAAGATTAAAAACTACAGATTTAAATCTTTCCATCATTATTCTTCTATTTTCTTTAGCAAATTCTAAAGCAAATTGCATAGAAGATATATAATCTTTTCCATTTTTATCATCTACGAATAAATATGGAAAACCAATTTCTTTTGTTATTTTATTAAAATAATCTGCTATTTTATATCCAAAATTTCTTGAACCACTATGTAGCATTAAACACAAATTATCTTTTTCATTAGATTGTAATTCAATAAAATGATTACCACCCCCCAATGTACCTAATTGATATTTTGCTTTTTCTATTTCTTCTACTATTACAGGAATATCATAAATATAATCAGGTGGATTATCTAATAAATAACTTGACTGAGGTTCTGAATGATGTGCAAAACCCAATGGGATAACTTTTTTTATTGTTAATAACATTGTTCTTAATAAATTACTATCTACTGTATTAATAGATTTAATTAATGAAATTGGAATATTTGTTTCTATAAACGCCATTCCACAACCAATATCTACACCTACAGAACTAGGAATTATAGCATTCTTTGTAGCTATAACACTACCTATAGGAACATCGCAGCCTACATGAGAATCTGGCATTAAACTAATATGATCAAAAACAACATCTATATTAGCAAATGTCTTTGCTTGTTCTATAGTTTCTTTATCTATTAAAGATGCCCAATTAGCAATTGGTACTTTTGTATCACCATCGTTTATCCAATTCATATTACTCCCTTTCTAATTTTGTTTTTAAAACTCTAGCCTTTGCCAAGTCATCTAAAGCTTTATTAAGATTTAATCTATATTTAGATCTATCTTTTTCTGTTAATTTATTAATTTTTAAAGCTCTTTTTATAGAATCTATTTTAAAAATTATAATATCAATTGTCTCGTTTATATTCTTAAGTCTTTCAGAATTGTTCATAATTAATTCCTATTTAAATCTCTTTTAATTTCATATCTTAAATATTCTTCATATTCTTTAGATTCACACATTCCCTTTGAAGGATTATCAGAAATTTTAGCTACATTTAAACCATTACATAAAACTATTTTCATAACTAATTGAAGTGCCTTAACACCAACATCATTAGTTAAATTAGTACCTATACCAAAAGAATATAAAATTCTACCATAACAATATTCAGCTAATTTAATAGCAATAGGAATATCTAATCCATCACTAAAAACTGCACTTTTAGTTAATGGATTAATATTAAGTTTTACATAATGATCTATAAATTTATCAACCCATTTAAATGGATCATCTGAATCGTGTCTTCCTCCATCATATAATTTTGCAAAATACAAATCAAAATCTTTTAAAAATTTATCAAAACCTAATGTATCAGTTAGTGCTATTCCTAAATCTCCCCTGTATTCATCTGCCCATTCTTTTAATATAAAAGATTGACTATTTATAGGACGAGGTCCTAACGCTTGCCCTGCTTGAAATATTTCGTGAGCCATAGTTCCTATTGCTTTTATATTATACAAAATAGAAAAAAGTACATTACTTGTACCAATAAATACATTTTTAGGTAATTTATTACAAAGTGTAGCTATAACTTCTTCTTGCCATATAAAATTAAATCTTCTTCTAGTTCCAAAATCTGCAAAAGAAAAATTTTTTTCAGTTTTTTTTATAAAATCTAAAATTATATCTATTTTATTATTTAATTTTTTTCTTCCTTCAGAAAAATCTAAGTTTTTAAAATTATTTCTAGTATATATTTCTTCTATAATAGCTAATATATAAGTTTCAAACATCATAACATAAAGCCAAGGCCCTTCAGCTTCTATTTGAAGTTCCCCATTACTATCTATATATACTTGTATCCATTTTCTATTTAATTGAAATAAACTTAAAAAATAAATAAAATCTTCTTTCATAAAACGAAGTTTTTTAATATGTTCTAATTCAAAATTTTGAAATTTTAATGTACATAACCAATCTATTTCAGTATTAATTTCATTAATATATTGAGATAAGTCAATTCCTTTTGTTCTATTTTTAAATTTATATTTTGATGTAACACTAGAAAATTTATGATATATAAATTGTAACATAGTTAATTTATATAAATCAATATCTGTTAAAAAATTTATTATATGACCATTATTTAATATATTATCTGATATTTTAGATACAAAATCCATAATTATTATTTTTCCTCATAAATAGAAAATTTTTCTAATTCTTCTGTTTTGTTTATAATAAAAATTTTTTCTTTTCCTATTTCTTTAATTGTATTAATTGCTTCTATTTCTGTTTCTTTAGAAACAGCTCTACAAGCAGCTAAATTTAATATAACAAAAAAACCATTTTTAAGCAACTGTTCTACAGTTATTTTAACACAATAATCAGTAGCTAACCCACCAACTATACAAACATATATATGATTTGCATTTAACCATTCTATAACACCTGTACTCATTTTTTGATGAAGATCATGATAACACATACCATATGGATGCATATCTAATTCTATGCCTTTCCATACAAAATAATCATAATCAATAACTTTAGGTAAACCTTCTATTAATTTAAAACCAAAAGTTCCTGGTATACCATGAACTTTCCATCTAATATCTAAATTTTCATAACCTGAAATTTCTGAAAATTGTGGATTTTTATCAGTATCTATCCATAAAGATGCCATAGAATGAGCATCTTTACTTCCTATTCTCCATTTTGCTTTCTTTGCTTGCTTATTTAAGTCATCTACAATTAAATTTCCTTCAGGTACAGGTAATTCACCCATACATAATGGAGTAAAACAATTTTCTGCATCAACATCTATACTTACGATTTCATTGATTTTAAATAAAATATTATTAATTTTTAAACCAATATACTTTTTCATAATTATATCTTTCTATTCTAAATTTTAACATTTATTTTCATATACGGCGTATTAAAATATTTTCCATAATATTCACTATCATCAATCATTATGTCTATATTATTTAATAAACAATATGCACTTTTAATTCTATTCCATATATTAATATCTATCCAGGGATTCTCAGAATTATCATAACAAATTTTATAACCTACATTTTTACAATGTGTTATTATTGAAAATAAATGAGTATAAGACACATTATAAGAATTAATTTCTTTAATATATTCTTCTGTTATTTCTTTACCAGTAATTATATGAATTTCATGACCATTTTCTATAAATAATTTACTCATTTCAGAGAAAAAAATAGGTAATTTATTTATAACTCCATGAAAATCTAAACCAATTTTCATATAAAATAATCCTTTTCAATATATATTATTTTTAAATAATAAATTATAAATGCTTTAATTCTTCTTCTATATTTTCAATCTTTATTTGAATTTCAAGCATTTCTCTAGAAATAGAATCTAATATATTTTTTTCTGCTTTTTGTTTTATATAAATATCATATCTATTTCCTAATAAACAAATTTTATTCTTATAATTTTTTAAATCTAATAATAACTGTGATCTTTTTAATAATAATGGTGGAATAATATCAGATTTAATCATTTCTTGTATAAGAATAGTATTAAACTCAGATATTTTTTGAAGATGATTTATTTTTTCTAATATATCATCTAAAATATTTTCTGAATCTATATCTGTTATATTAAAAATTTTTAATATAACATCTATTTTTTCAGAATTATTCATGATTATCTCCAATTAATAAAGATTAATTTTATTTTTTTCTGTTAAAACTAACATTAATAGCTTTTTTTTCAGGAGTTTGATGATATTCTTGAGTATAGTTTCTATCAATAATTTCACCAATACCTTTTTCCAATACTTCTGTAGCATCTAAACATTCATGACCCTTAACACCCTTTATGTGAAGACTAATTTTATCACCATCTGGACTAATTTCTATCTCAATTTCTTTTCTTTTAATCATTTTAACCTCCAAAATATAATATTTTAAATTAAGCTACCATTCCACGGGCAAGCATTTTTACAGAACCATTTTTTTCTACATTTTTATCAACAACAGTATATCTTTTTTTAGTTAAAAGAACACGTAATTTCTTTTCAATATATAATTTTTTAACACTATTTCTAAAAGTATCTTTATCAATTCCACATCCCCAAAAATCACCTACTAATTCATAAGCATTTTCTTCTGTATTAAAACGAAAACCAACACTATTCGTTTTTTTTACAAAACTAATCATAATATCAACATTTCCAGCATTTTTACCATAATAATCTATTATTTTACCATTATAAGAAAAATTATAGCCAAGTTCTTTTAAAACACTTTCTAATACTTCTTTATCTTTAATTTGAGTTTTTAAAGTTACTTGATGTGACATAATAAACCTCCATTTTATATTTTAATTTTATGTTTTATATAATATAATAATAATTAATAAATAAATCAACTATTATTTTATTCTTTTTTAGGCATCTGTAAAACTTTTATGCTACCATCAGATTCTTGAGAAGAAACAAATTTAGCACCATTTTCATTAGCCCAACGAACAAGTGACTGAATTGTTTCACCCTTATATTTACTCTGAGGTGTAATTTCTTTAGCCATAGAAATCAACATATTAGTATTTATTTTTTGTTTTCCACTATTAAAAGCTAAAATTATAGCATCCTTCACAATTTGTTCTATCTCTACACCTGTATATGTATCAGTAATATGAGTTAAATAATCAATATCTATATTTTCATAATCAATATTTCTTTTATTTAAATGAATTTCAAAAATTTTCTTTCTTTCATCAGAGTTTGGTAATCCTGCAAACATTAATTTATCCCAACGTCCTGGTCTAACTAATTCTGGAGCTAAATTATGAACATTGTTTGCTGTTGCTACTACAAAAAATGGTGAATTTCTATTTTCTAATTTATCTAAAAATACAGTTAACATTCTAGATGTCATACCACCATCAGATTGACCAGAAGATTCCATACCAGAAGCACCTTTTTCAATTTCATCCATGAAAACAACACAAGGAGCTACTGCTTCAATTGTTTTAAAAGCTTCTGCTAACCAATTTTCTGACTGACCAACAATACCACCAGATTGTGCCATAACTCTTGCTAAACTTAATGTTACAACTGGTAATCCATATTCTTTACCAACACATTTTGCAAATTTTGATTTTCCACAACCTGCAATACCAAAAAACAATATACCTTTAGGTGGATCTACTCCAAATAATCTACTTTCTTCTGAAAAACAATTTTTTCTTTCTAATATAAATCTTTTTGCATTATCCCACCCACCAAGATTATCAAAAGTATCATCGTTTGTAGGATTGTATATTTCTAAGACAGGATTCTTTTTAACTATATTAAGTTTTTCATTATTTAAAAGATCAATACTAACACATTTAGTATTGTCTATAGCTGCTTGTCTAGCTATAACATTTACTATTTCTATTTCAGTTAAACCTGCCATAGCTCTATTTATAGAATCTCTTTCTTCATTATTTAATAATTTAACATTTTTTTTATCATAATTCATAATATTATTTCTTTCATTCCTATCTGGTAATGCCCATTCAATAACTTGAATACATTTTGATAATTTAATAGGTAATTTTAAAACAGGAGAAATAATTATAATACTTACATGTATCATGGAATCTTCTGCTAATGTTCTTAAACTTCTTTGTATTATTTCATCTTCTATAAAAGAATCAAAATCTTTTAATATATATAATGTTTTTTCTGAAGCTGGTGTATTCTTAATATAATTTAAAATTTCAGAAGGATCTAATAAATTTTCACCTCCTTCTTTATTTCCTTCACTATTAACAAGACCAATATCAGATGACCAAATTTTAATTTTATGTCCCATATTTTTTTCTTTAGCGATACTATCTATTATATTAATTATTCTTTTTTCTTCAAAACTAACTAAATATATTATAGGATATATAGCTTTTAACATTTCTTTTAAATCTTTTAAATTTTTTTCGCTCATACAATATCCTTTCTTATTTTTTAACTTTATTATCAATTTCTGAAAAAATATTTTCTATTTTTTCTTTATTAAAAATAAATTCTTTTATACCATTTTTAACATTATCAGATAAATAAAACATTGAATCACCAATTATCTCATATATAATAGATCTTAAGCCTCTTGCACCAACTTTTCTTTTAATTGCCCTATCTACTATAGAATCAAATGAATCATTTTCAAAAATTAAAGAAGCACCATCAAGCTCAAAACTATATTGATATTGTTTTATTACACTATTTTTAGGTTCAATCAAAACTCTTTTTAATTCTTCTGCATTTAATTCATCTAATGTAACTCTAACAGGTATTCTTCCTAATAATTCTGGTATAATACCAAATTTAATTAAATCTTCAGTAGTAACTAATGGAAAATAATCATTAACATTAGTTACATTATTTTTAGAATGAATTTTACCACTATTAAAACCCATTGATGAAGAATCTGATACTCTTTTTCTTATTATATCTGCTAATCCATCAAATGATCCACCAAAAACAAAAAGAACATTAGTAGTATCAAATTCTATAGTAGACTGATTAGGATGCTTTCTAGTGGAACCATCTGCAGGTACTAAACAAGTAGAACCTTCTATCATTTTTAAAAGAGCCTGTTGAACACCTTCACCACTAACATCCCTTGTTAAACTAGGACCGGCACCTTTTCTTGAAATTTTATCAATCTCATCTATAAAAATAATACCTCTTTGAGCACGTTCTACATTATAATCTGATGCATTTAACAATGATGTTAAAACAGATTCTACATCATTTCCTACATAACCAGCCTGAGTAAATGTTGTAGCATCACCTATTGCAAAAGGAACATTTAATATTTTAGCAATTGTTTTTAACATTAAAGTTTTACCACAACCAGTAGGTCCAATCATTAAAATATTAGATTTTTCCATATCGACATAATTACTAACAGGAGCATGAATACGTTTATAATGTTCTCTAACTTCTACAGATAAAACTTTTTTTGCTCTATTTTGTCCAATAACATATTGTTCTAATGTATTGAAAATTTCTTTAGGAGTTAAATTAAATTTATCGGAAGAATTAGTTTTCAAAGCATTTAATATCATTGTATGTGAAATTTTAATGCAATTTTCACAAATCATTGCATCTTCTATTCCTTTAACAAAATTTTTAGTTTCATTTTTAGTTTTACCACAAAAACTACAAACAGGTTCTTTTTCTAACATTTTTTCTCCTTTATAATACTAATATAATAAAAAATAGTTAAAAAAAACAACAATTATTATATTTTAAAAACTGTATTTAAATATTTATAATCAGAAATAGCTCTATCTATAAATTCTGGCATATATTCTAAAACAATTTCTTTTACATTAAACTGTCTCAATGTTTTAAGTATAAAACCAGTAGGTACAACACCAGGATAATTTATAGGTTTATGTTCACTTTTAGTTGAATTATTTTCTCTTTGACTAAAATGTAAAATATCTGTATTCATTAATAAATGTCTAAATAATTGTTCTGAATTAAACCATTCTTCTTCTAAATGACTTGTATCTAATGTCATTCTACCACAAGTTTTTAATATATGAATTGGAGTTAATAATTTTTTTTTCTTTTTATATTTAAAATTTTCAGGATATAAATAATTATAATTTGAAAACTCTTCTCCAAAATGATTAGGATGAACAGTTACCATAAATTCTGTATTTTGATCTACTTTCATTGTTTTAAAATAAGATTTTAATTCATCTATTTTTAATATATAATCATTAATAGAATCATTTCTATCTGAATTAAAAGCATGTAAACTTGTAATTTTTAAGTTTCTAGGTACATACCTTCTTAAATTAACAAAATCTTCGTAATGAAAAAAAGATAAATGACAATTTATGCCACTATTAGCTATTTTTTCTAACTTATACAAATCATTTTCAATATTAAAAAAACAACCTACACTAATTTCCATAATAACTCCATTCTAATATTTTATAATATATCAAATTTTAACATTTAAGTCAAATAAAAAGGCTATATTTTAAAATATAGCCTTTTTAAAAACAAATAATATTTACAAATATTACTCATCTTTAATTATTTCTTTTCTACCATTTTCTTTTAACATACCATTTTCTTTTAAAAGAGCATATAATCTTCTGGCTATATCATCTACAAGTTTATGTGACATAGGATGTGTTTCACTATCACATAAATGTATTATTTCATGAAAAAATGATTCTTCTATAACACTTCTTTTGACACCATTTCTTAATCTTATTAATAATTCTGACCTATTTACATCTGCATAAACCAATTCATCGTCATCTTCATCTAATTCTTTTCCATCTACCCAATTAACATCAAAAATATGACCCTCAAATTTTATTTTTTTTGGAATTTTCATATATACCTCTTAATTGAATTGTAGCATATCATTAATCAGGATCTTCCAAATCAAATTCGATATTTACTAAATCATTTTGTTTTTCGCTTTCAACTAATGTTCTAACAATATATTCGCTTGATATATTTTCATTTTTATATAAATTAATATATGAAGTTTCACATTTCATATTTCTTTTATTGTCTTCAGATTGATCTAAAGTTAATTTCATTTGAATTGTAATATTATCATCTATAGTATCTGCATGTCTAATAGCATCATATATAGAAGCATTTATTATATTTTTAAGTCTTTCATTAGAACAGTAATTAGGAATTGTATCTAAATCTCTTACAACTTCTTCATTCTTTTCTCTAAAAATATCTCCAGCATTAGGTAATTCATTATTATTAGGATAAATAATTATATTTTTATAAATATTGTCTAACCCATTTTCAGTTATTATTTGTAATAAAATATTTTTTGGTCCTTCAGTGTTAAAAATATGAATTGGATTTTTTTCTGTACTTATATTACCATCACCAAAATTCCAATTATATAATGCTGAAAATCCTAATCCATAATTTGATAAATTACCTCTATAAGAATCATCACCTATTTTTATAGTATCATTAACTATATAAATATCTTTTATATGCATAGACCAATTTGAAATATTATTTTGTGTTTTAATTTTAAACTTTAATGGACACACTAAATTTCTATTATTATAATAATTTCCCTGAGCATTTTTTCCAACACCTAAATAAGATGAAGAATTATAAATTATAGTATCATTTATATATAATTTTAAGTTTCTATCTGTTTTAATAAACTTTATTTTAACTGGTAAATTATAGTTTTTTAAAACTGCTAAATTAAAATTACCCATATTATTTATATATCTTATATTACCTTCTCCATTATTGGTATTAATATGAATACCAATATCATTATAAGTAATATTCCCACTATTATTAACTGGTAGTTGTTCAAAATATAATTGAACAGAGCCATGATAATTTTTAAATTCTACTATGGTGAATTCAATATGAAAATTTTTTTCTAAATCAATATTAATAGAATTTTCTATTTCTTTTATTTTTATAGGAGACTTTTCTTCATTAATATTATAATAATAAGCACCTGTACTTTCTAATTTAAATCCATTTTCATTATATGTTTGTTTTATACCTTCTTCTGACCATTCTGAAAAATCTAATGTAAATATATCTGACAAACTATTTAAATTTGAAATATGATATTTTTGATTTAATAAACATGAAGACCATTCGTCATATCCACCTAAATTTTGACTCTGATTAATAAAATGAACTTCTAAAGGTTTTTTACCACTTAAAGGCCAAAAAGAAAAATTTGCTTTAGGTTCATTCATATCATACCTCTATAATTAAATCTAAACTTACAATATCATTTTGTTTATTAGGTTCTACTGTTGTCCTTCTAATTAATGGACAACTTATATTATCAGAAGATTTAAAAAAAGTTTCACATTTAATAGTTCTATTTAAACCATTTTTTTTATAAACAGTAATATTAAATATAACAGAAGAATTCATTCCTATTTTATTAGAATGCCTGATAGCATCATGTATTCCTATATTTATTATATTTCTTAATTCTTCATTAGAAATAAAATTAGGAATATCATTTATATTTTTTACTATATTTGAATAATCTGCCATATTTTACCTTAAAAAGTATTTATTTCAGAATAATTTTCTATTATTACTTTATTTTTAAAATTTTCTTCTAAAATTAAATAATTTTTTTCAGGTTCCTTTCTTTTTTCTTCTTTTTCCTTAATATTTTCTTCACTCATATATTATCCTCCAAACTATAGTTTATAATTTATAATTTATTTTTTATAAATAAAAATCTATTTTATTTATAAACCAACTCTTTTACAAATTTCAGAAATTTCTCTTAAAGCTGCTTTATGTTTATTCTCAATATAAATAGCCTTATCTAAACTACCAAAATGCTGTTCTAAACACCTTAATAATAAAACTTTAATAGCATTTTCATCTGGAAAATAAGGTAATTTTGATTCACTATAAGATTTTTCTAAAATCTTTTCTTTCATAGTAAAATAATCTTTAATTTGATCCAATGTCCATTCGCCTCTTCTAATAGATTTTAATTCTTCTCTATTTCTTTCTAAATCTAAATCACACTCATCAAGTATCATTTGACATTCATTTAAAAGTCTAACAACATGATATGCAAATTTTAAATCATAACCAAATTCATCAACCATTTCTTTTCTTTTACCTTCAGGTTTTTTAATATCCATTTTATGCATTTGAGAATATGCATAACCTTTAAATCTATGAAATGCACCTTTATGTAAAAACATATATCTATTTTCTCTTACTAATTCTCCAACTTGTGTAGTATGAATAATACAACGTCTAGGAGTAAATAAAGAATCAATCATATTAGGATTACATCCCATACATAATTGAAAATATTTTATAATAGAAAAAATCTGAAAATCATATTGTTTATTAGTTTCTTTATCTTTAATATGATGTTGTTGCCAAACTTCAAATTTCTCTTCTTGTCTTCCAAAACCAACAATTTCTCCTTTTAAATGTGGGAAAATCATATCTTTTTTAGGAATACAAAAACCATAAATATCTTCATCACTACTATCTGAAGATACTCCATAAGCATTACTACCCATAATAGTTAAATAATGAACATTATCTACTAACCATTCATGACAATTAATCAATTCTTTGCTTTTTAATCTTTGTAATAACATTATTAAATCCTTCTAATAACATTTAATCTATCTTTTACAGTTGTTTTCTTCTTATTTTTTAGAATCTTATCTTTATGTTTAGAGTTATCAAAATAACATAATTTTTTTCTGCTTCTTCAAAAGTACTAAAAAGAATCTTGGCAAGCTGCACCACAAGAGCTATTTATCTATGCATCTACCAACCACCCATCTAAATAGAATATGTTTTTGTTGAATAACATATTATATTCTACCATCTACACAAGTTCTCTCAATAATTCTACATTTTATTTTATATTATCCTATTAAAATGTAATTTAATATAACAAATTTTCTATTAAATTACAATTTTATTTTATCTCCAATAACATATCTAAAATCTTTATGTTTTCTTAATAACATATTAGATACCCAATCATTAAAAATTTTATAACATGGTGAACACATAAAAACTTTAGATTTATTACTATAAATACCAGAAACTTTATTATTAAATGCTTCAAAATATTTGTCACTAAAAATATTAAATAAAAGAGTATCAATGTTTTTATTAATTTTAGAAAAAACATTAATATCATTACTATTAATCATTATATCTTCAACTTTAAAATAATTATTTATTTGTTCGTTTACTTTTATATATGCATCTGCAAGAGAAATAATATTCTGTTCACACATAACACATTTTCTCTCGCCCTTTACTTTATTCCATGACCATATAAAACTAACATTATTTTCTTTATCATTTGGTAAAAATGCATGAACTAAATGTAATAAAAATTTTCTTCTTTTTGGATCTTGATGCATTTGATTAAAAATTTTACATTCTTCTTTATCTAATTTAGGAATAATAATTTTTGGTTTCTCTTCTTTTTTACTTTTTTTAAAACCAGCCTTTAATAATGCATTTTCCATAGAATCCATAAAACTCTCCTATTTTCTAACTAACCATGCAATATAATGATCACCCATACATTCATCATAAGATTTTGTAATAGTAATTACATTATATTCTATCCATTTTGTTTCCATTTCTTTATTTAATTCTTCAATTATAAAAAAAACAAAATTTTCATATTTTCTATACATAAAAAATCCTTTAAATTAATGGTTCTAAATGAATTTTTACTTGAGGTAAAGATTCCCAATCTTCAGAATCTAAACACTTATAAACTTGAGGTATATCTACATTTTTATTTAATAATCTTAAAGATAAAAGTCTTTCAGAAGGATAAAAACGAAAAGCATTATAACCTCCTATTTTAATATTTTTTAATTCTTTTGGAATTTTAGATATCATATGATTAAAAATAAAAAACTTTTTTCTAGGCATTATTTTTTTTAATAAAACTATATCTGCCACTTCTATAAAATCATCATAAATAAAACAAACAGGTAACAAAGATATATAATTAGTATTTTCATATCTTTTATTAATATAATCTTTTTCACCATAAGTATTAAATAAAGATACTTCTATACCATTAATATCATAAATAGCACTACCATAAGCATCTATACACTGTTTCATCGGAAAAGGTTTATTATATAAAAAATCATCTGCTCCAAATTTTAAGATAATATTATCATTACTTTTATAATAAGGTATAATTTTTGCCTGTTTTTCTTTCTTGTTAATCCATTCTTTTATATCCATCTCCACTAATATTAAATGATTTAATGCATTTATAAAATGTTTTATAATATAATGCTCTTTAGTTATAAATTTTTCTATTTTTTCTATACCAACTTTATAATCATTATTAGTATTTTTAACATCTATTTTATTCATTTTCTTCTCCATAAAAACGCTGTGCATAATTTACAACTTTTCTTATATTGAATGGTTTTAACTTATTAATTATTTTTAATAATAATTCTTTTTCTTGATCAGCATCTATAATTATTAATTCAAAACCTAATTCTTTCCATGCTTTTTCTATAAAATCTAAAGTTGGTTTTCTATCACCTTTTTCAATCTGTGATATATAAGATTGCGATACTCCCATTTTTTGAGCCACATATACTTGACTGTAAAATTTTTTATTTCTTATGTTTTTAAATAAATCACCAAAAGATTCAGACATTTTAATACCTTTTTATAAACATTCTTTAATATTGTTCATATATATATATAATTCATCAAATAATGGTTTACACCAACCTTTTAACTCAATTCTTTGTTCTCCATTTAAATTTATAACAGGAATAGGAATAAATTCTAAACCAGAATTATCACCCAACAATCTAATTGTTCTTATAATTAATCCTAATATTTCTCTTAATAAATTTTCATAAATCTTATTAAGATTTTCTATTTCTTTTATATTTTTCAAATTATTAGAATTATCACTTTCTAATTTTAGAATAGTATTTTTATATTCATTTTTTTCATTAAAAAATATTTCATTAACCTCTGTTAAAGTATTTATTTCTTGCTGTAGTTCTGAAATCATATCTTTTATTTGATCTCTTTCAATTCTTAAACTTTGATTTTCGCTACCAATTCTTTGAGAGTCTTTAATCCATTTTTTTAATGTTTCATCCTTCTTATTTATACTTTTATTTAAATCATTAATAATCTGATTTAAATTACATTCGGTATGCTCTAAACCTGTTTCTGTTTTTATATTAGATTGATATGGCAACACATGATTTTTACAAATTTCACAACGATTTAATCTTTCAATACCTCTTATACCTATTTGAGTTTCTAAATTATCTATTCTTTTGTAACAATTAGACAACTCAGCTTTTAATCTTAAAATTTCTTCATCTCTTATATCTTCTGCTGATTTTTTAATATCTCTTATTATGATACCACCAGAAGAATTAATAATATTATAAAGAAAATTATTTTCATTTATTTTCTTTATTTTTTTACCTTGTGAAATTGCAATATTATATACATCTTCCCATATATAATCTATTATTTCAAATTTAAAAATATCTCCAACTTCTAAATTATAAAAAAAATTAATTTCATTATCTTTATTAATTAATGGTATTTTAAAATCCATTATTTTCTCCTTTTTCTTATTTTTTTCTTAGGCTCAATTGGTATGTATGGTTTATCTAAAATTATACGTCCAAATTTAACTAAAAACCAAAATAAATCTTTAATTTTTATAAATAAAATCATAAATAAATCTAATATTAAAAAATAAATTTCAGATATACAAATATATAAAAATTTAAAAACAATACCTAATAAACCTAAAATTAAAAACAATATCCTCATATATTACTCACTCTTCTATCATATATGTTTTTTGCTAAACATTCATATTTTATCTGCAATCATTTATTATAACAAAAATTCATAATTATAACATCATTGTTATAATTTATTATTAAATTATAATATATCGTATTATCTTTATATTTTTTCTATTTATTGTTTTTCTTTTTTAAACACAGTCCATAAGGGAAAACAATAATATTAACAAATAATAAGAGTAAGTAAAAACATGTCATTAAGGAAAACAATCGGGGCATTTTTTATTTTAATATTGTCATATATTTTAATATTAATAAGTTTATTGGTTTTATTAATATAATTTAAAAGCTTTATTTAATATTTGAATTTTAGTTATAAGCTCTAAACATAATTCATTCGAATTTTAATAGTCTTATAAATATTAATGTTCTTACGAAACATTCCTTCAAATTTCAGTATTAATGTTATATATATTATTAGTAAGTAAGTAAGTAAGTAAGTAAGTAAGTAAGTATATTTTATTTCTGTCTCTTACTTATTCTATCTAATATATATTCTTGTATTATATCTTTTATAATAGAAATAAATAAAAGAAATAACATAGCAGAAAATATAATTGCTAAAAAAGTATCTAATCTCATAAAATAACCTGTCAGATAATTTATTAAGTAAATAAGTATAGTAAGTATATTACAGTCTTGTTTTTTTCTTAGATATACTATTTATTAAAAGATAAACAAATACTATAATTATAATTGCTAAAAAAACATATGGTATTATAGTTATAGTATTATATAATATTAAATTAAATAAAACCTCTACTTGTCTCATAAACATATTTAATATAAATTCTTGTGTCATAAGTACTCCTTATTAAAGATTGCTTAATATAATATATTATTAAATTTATAAAAGAATTTATAATCTTATTAATATGTATTGCTGATAGGATATAAAACATTAAAATATCTACTATCAGTGAAATACTATACGTAATGGTAAAAATATTAATTTAAAACAAAATTTAGTAAATATCCAACAAATTTTAATTAATATACTACCTATTACAAATATACCTGAAAAGAACAATCCAAACAATATATCTATCATATAATACCACCATATTCTTTAATAATATATTAAAATTTAACATTAAAATCAATTTTAAACAATACGAAAAATAAGTCTAATAAAAAGTCAAACCTCAAAAATACATATTCATCTATTTTATTATCTACTATAGAATAAATACCATTTTCTTTTATTATATACTTCATTTTATCTAATCTACATTCAACTTCTCTATTTAAAAAGTTAGATTTTAATATTTTACTTATTCTTTTCTTTAAATTATCATAAGAATTAAGAATATCTAAGGTATCTTCTATTAATTCACAAGTTTTTTGTTCTTTATCCATTATAACTCCTATCTTTTATAGATTAACAATATATTCCTTTTTAAAATTTTCTTCTTTAATAATAACTGCACCAAATGCTTCAGTAATATAAAATCTTATTTTAACACTCTTACCTCTTTCATACCAATGAATATCATAATGAGTATAACTATAATTTTCTTCTAAAAAATCAGATATAATACTATATTCTGAAGAATTTTCTGTAAAATAACTAGGTAGCAAAGAATATTGTCCTATTATTTTTGATTCACCATTATTCCATATACGTTCAATAAGAAATTTTAGAGCATAATCAAGATCCATTTTATATTATTTCCTTTATTACATTAATAGAATTTATTGTTATTTTTAATTAATATAATAAAAATAAATATTAATGTCAATAAAAAAGGAAGATATAATATTTTATATCTTCCTTTTAAAGAGATGGACAAAAAAATATATTAATTATTCTAAAATTCATTAGAATCTTCATCGTTATCTTCATTATTTTCTTCTAAAGAATAACCTCCAATTTGAAAATTAAATTTCATATCTTCTAACTCACCTATCATCCTTACTATTCTATCTCTATTAGAAATAGAATTTTTATTTATATCACCAACATGAAATATTTGTGCTGAATCACCTGTTACATCGATACCTATAAAAACAAAATCCACGAAACCTTTTAAACATAATTGTTTAATTTGTTCAAAATAATCATTCATTTCTTGCTCGTATTTAGAAATTTCATCAGACATTTTAAACCTCCTTGCAATTATGTGGTAGGCTATATAATATTATTTAATTTACTTTTTTTATATTATATATCTGATTTTTAAAACAAAAAAAATGGATTATAATTTTTTATTAATTATAATCCATAAAATATATTTATATAGTAATAAATTATTTTTTAATCTTTTTCTTTTGCAAGTTGTCTATCATCTACTGCTTTAAAAGTAACATTTATACCATTAATTAACTTAGTACATTTAAATACTAAACCTTCTCTTTTTCTTCCTTTTGTATAAATTGTATCACCACACGCTCTATTAAGAATTTCATCAACATTTCTACAAACTTGAAAAATCTTAATGTTTTTGTTAATAATAGGAACATGAAGAATTCTCTTGTCAGAATCTAAAAAACTATTAACCTTATCAAGATATTCATAACGCTCTTCAGGAATCATATATCTCCCCTCTTTAATATCAAAAATATCAAAAATATGAAAAGCATTATTTTTAATAAGCATTGGATTCTTTTGAATACCTTCTCCTACAGTTTCACCTTGAAGAGCTACTTCTTTACCAATATAACGAAGGGCTTCTTCAAATCCATATTTTTCAGTAAGTCTCCACATAACATTTTTATCTGTTTTTCTTAATTCCCAATTATGACCAGCTACACAAAATTCATTATTATATAAATAATAGCTAGTGGATGTACCATCTTCCTTTTCAGTTTCTTCAAATTCAACATCTTTAAAAATTTCAAAAAAATCTAAAGCATTTTGAATTCTAAGTTGATCAGTTTTCTTAATACAAGAAGGGATTGCTCTACGAATTTTACCAGCAATACAAGCAGGAATAGGTTGTTCATATTTTAAAACACCAATTTTCTCAGAAAGATCAATACCAATATCAGTCGATAAATCAAATTCTGGGAAATCACTTAAAGGTAAGATAAGACCCTGACTAATTTTACCTTTAAAAGTAACAGTACGAAGTCTAATGCCTTCTACTTCACCCTTACCTTCTAC
>Ga0172381_10002967_pt1 | contig 18285 bp, 6 predicted proteins | sample Leawel6488metaG_FD_119754 | JGI IMG/M metagenome (GOLD analysis project Ga0172381, IMG submission 119754) | Leachate microbial communities from a municipal landfill in Southern Ontario, Canada - Leachate well 64-88 metaG | ecosystem: Engineered > Solid waste > Landfill > Unclassified | place...
CAATTTTCTTTTTCTAAGATTAAATAATTATAATTATTTATTATCTTTAATCAATCTCTTAACTTGATCAACAGTTGTGTATTCCAGTGGATTAATGTTATCAATGATATATTTCATTTCTTTAAGGTCTTCTGCTTTAGCGTATCTTTTGGAGAAAGATTCAAGTGTGGATTCAAGTCCTTTTATTTTAGTTTTAAGTTCTTTAATCTCTAATTGTAAATCTTTAAACTGTTCACTAGTTGCGGCATTAACTCCTGCGGTTCCCTCTCCTTTAGAAGCGACCTTCTTATTCAAAATAAGTATGTTTCTACTTAGTATCTTCTCATTATGTACTAAATATTTAATCTTCTCTGATAAAACAAGTATACTTGATTGTAATGCTTTAACGTCTTGAGATGTTCCGGAATTGTCTTCACTCATAATATATCCCTTAAATATATTTAATAGATGCTTGAAATATTTAAAAAACAATTGTTTTTTTGGTTTCTGTCGATTCACTATCTTTTTAAAGGTTTTGCTCCAATATATATTTATTAATTAGACAAAGTTAATGTCTAATCCCCCAGATACAAAAGAAGGAGCTTTCCTTCTTTTACTAAACAAAAATGGAAAAAATTATGAAAAAAGCATATTTATTAAGTGTAATATTTTTAATAGCAATAATTGTACAATCAGTAAGTGCTGTACCGTTCAATATTAACTATTCGTATGTTAATACTGATTCGCAAAATCAATACTTAAACGTACAATATGGTAATTATTATGATAATGTAAATTTAAGATTAAGATTACAAGCAACAGATGGATACAGTAATGTCCCTGTAGTTGTTTCTCCAAAAGTTTATGGAATTTTAGATGGCGGGCAATTAACTTATCTTTATTCTATCCCAACACAGACATATTATGTTTACCCAACACCACAAGACTATACTTATTCAAATGTTTTCTATTTGAATCCAAGTTATCAAGGTTATGTAGTGAAAGTTTATGCAGAAAGTGCAGGAGTAGTTTACAATACCTATTCACAAGCTTATGTTTATCCAGTAAACACAGACCCTTATTTTTATCCAGTAGATGATACAGATAATGAAGAGACAGAAGGTACTACAGACGCAATAACAGATTGTTCAGATTTTTATCTTTCAGGCGCACATGATATTTATTTTGATGAAGATGAAGAAAGAACTTATAATCTATATATTGAAAATGAAGCAGGAGACGATCTTGAAGTTTTTGATGTAGATACAAGTAATCCTTCAGAATTAGATATTGATGACATAGAGTATCCTGATACTGTCCCAGAAAGTTCAGTAAGAACAGTAAGATTAACTCTTCAAGCAGATACTGTTGGAGACGATTATGAATCTACATTTGATGTAACTGTTAGTGCAAAGTACGATAACACTTCTGTTTGTACAAAGACATATGAAGTTGAATATCATATAAATGATCTAAGTAATGACAACGACAGTAGTTGTTCAGATATTTCTTTTGATGATACTAGTTTTACAATCAATGACAATACAGCAACTGTAAAAAACATAGTTATTGAAAATAGTTCAGAAGATTATGATTTTGAAATAGACGATATAACAGTAGAAGATAGAGACGATATCTCTGCAAGGATAGTAGATGAACCAGATGCTGTTGATCAAGAAGATTCTGAAAATATTGAAATAGAGTTTGACCCAGATAATTTAACATACACAGCTACAAGATATTTAGATTTAGAAGTTGTTGGTAATCTTGTAAGAGATGGCCACGATGATAAAGAATGTACAAAGAGAGCAAACTTAGCAATTACAATTGTAGATAATGGAAATTCTAGTTCAGGAAATACCAATAACAACACAACTCTTTCAAGTTGTAAAAACCTTTCAATTTATGCTGCAAATATTTCTCAAGAAGAAGGAGAAACAAATAATTATTCAAGAAATAATGGTTTCTTTATAGTCAATAATGCAAATTCAGAGTTTACAATAACAAACTTAACAGTTAATGATAATTCAAGTTATGCTAATGTTACAAATACAAATTACAATCCAAGTGTTTATTCAAAGAATTTAAATGCATATTCTTTTGATCTCACAACAAACAATGTAGATATTCAACAAAACTCAAAAGGAACAGTTTCAGTTTCTGGAAGATTTGCTGATGGTAGAGGGTGTAGTTCGTCAGATATTGGAGTTAAGCAATTTGATATAAGTATTTTTGAACCAGAGAGTGAATCTTGTGCAGGTATTGAAGTGGAATCAAAGAATGTTCTTTCAGGAAACAATCAAATAAATATTTATAATCACACAAATAAAAAATTTTATGTTAGTGATGTTCTTTTCCAAAATAAATATGGTTTAATAGGAAATGTAAACAATAAGCAATTAACTGTTCAAGCAAACAATAGTTCAAGCATGACTGTGGGGTTATCAGGAACAGGAAGTCTTGAAATGTTAATTAGCGGTAAGTTTGAAGATGGAAAGAAATGTACTTTCTTACAAACTAATTCTGGTTTTTTAACAACAGGGAATACAAATATTCAAGCAAATCTCTCTTCAACTGATTGTGGTTTTGAAGTAATTGCTCCGACAGCAATAACTGTCAATAATAGTCAAGAGACAATTACTGCAACTTTTAAAAATCTAACAAGTAAGAATGGGAGAGTTGAAATTACTGGTAATGGCTTAACAACTGATCCAAGTATAATCTTTTTAAGTGGTTTTGATAATTTTACTCAAAACATAACTCTTTCAAACTTTAGTAATCCAACAAGTGTTTATTATACAGTTAAGTTAAATGATTGTTCAGTAACAAGAACATTTACAAATATAGTAAATAATATTTCAGAAACTGAAAGAATTAGTCTTTTAAGTTATCCAACATTAATTAGTCCTACCTCAAGTTATGTTGTTGTTATGGTAGGCGTTAACAATAGTTTTTCTGTTAACAAAAATGTAACTTTAAAGTTATCTGGTTTTCCAAGTAATTTTCAAACATCTCCAAAGACTACAACTCTTGGAGCACATGAAACAAAAAATGTGTCTTTAGATTTAATAGTTTCAGAAAATGCAGAAAAGATTGCATACAACGGTTACATTGAGTTATACACTGATAACGCCCTTTTAAACAAATATCCAATAACAATTAATCTATCTCCTGCAGTTTCTCCAATGACTGCAACAATCAAAACAGAGAAAATAGTAACAGAAGATAGAAGTTATAATTTAACTTTAACTTTAAGAAATAATACAAATGTTATTCAAGAAACAGTTGTTGATTTTGGTTTAGATGAAACCTACACAATTGAAGGAGAAAAACAAGTTAATATTCTCTCTGGCGAAGAAACCGTAAAGAAATATAAGATTGTTTCTTCAGTATTACTAAAAGAAGATAAAGTTATAGATGTAAGAATAAGAGATAAAGCAACTGCTCAAGAATTAACAAGTGTAAAAACAACCTTACAATCAGGGGCATCTCCATTAAGTGGTTTTTTGACTCTTGGTAATGCAGGTTTAATTATTTTAGGTTTAATTATCCTAGTTGTTTTAGTTATAATATTTAGAAGAAGATAGTTCTTTTCTATTTCTTTCTTTTTTAAAGTCTTCTTAAAATAAGAGTATATAAAAATATATTGTCTAAATATATTTCTGTAATTTGGTGAAAATATATGGATAAGAAAGGACAAGCAGCTTTAGAGGTTCTAATTATTTTTGGAGTTTTAGTTATTGGTACGATTATTTTTGGAGTATTTTATCTTAATAGTTTAAATAAAAATGTAAATACTGGATCTAAAGTTTCCGGTGTTCTTGATACTTTTGAAGATCAACTAGGGTATAAAACTAATGATATATTATTAAGTTGTGGAGATGGAACTTGTGATGATGGAGAAACTAGTTCTAATTGTTGCCAAGATTGTGGTATTTGTTCTACAAGTTCTTGTGGAAATGGAACTTGCGATTCAGGAGAAGATTTTTCTAGTTGTCCAGATGATTGTCATTGTGGGAATAACATTTGTGAAAGTGCCTATAATGAAACTTCTGAGACTTGTCCAGGAGACTGTATAGCACACAATTTTTCAAATTTTGTTTTGCAATTAGTTCAACCTGCAAATTCTCCACTAGGTGTTTCTTTTGGAATAAAAGCAATAGTAGAGCAAACTGATTATAATTCTGCAATAATTAATCAGGTTGTAATTAAAAAATATGATGTCAGTGAGGGGCAGTTTGTTTCGAATTTTAGTTGTTCTTTTAATGGTGAACAAAACAGTATATTTACATATTTAGATCAGTTATATTTAAACGGAAGCAATCAATTAGAAAACGCAATATATTTCTCTTGTCCAGAAGCAGGAGAATATCAATTTGAATTTTATGTTAAGCCAATTGATTCAGAAGAAAACGTAATAGATTCAGGCGAATTATATAAATCTATAACAAAAACAATTGAAGAAAATAATTTAGCATTTATTTCAACATGGGATACAAGTAAACCAAGTTATTCAACTAATAAAACAAATAATAATCAAATAATGTTGCCATTAGTAAATTCTGGAACCTATAATTTTACAGTTAATTGGGGAGATGGAACAACTTCTCAAATTACTTCTTGGGATCAAACAGAAAAAACACACACATATGCAAATCCAGGAATATACACATTAACAATAATAGGAGATATTTGGGGATTTGGTTTTTTTAATGATTGGAGTTCTTTTGGAGATGCCAATAAATTAATAGAGATATCTCAATGGGGTTCATTAAGGTTAGGTGATATAGGAGGACTACATTTTTATAATGCAGGAAATTTAATTATAACTGCACAAGATGTTTTAGATGTAAGCGAAATTACTAATATGAGATCTATGTTTGCAAATTGTGTATCTTTGACTACTGTTCCAAGAATGAATGAATGGGATGTTTCTAATGTTATTAATATGACGGGTGTATTTGGTAATACTCTTTTTAATGAATATATTGGGGACTGGGACACATCAAATGTAAATAATATGCAAGGCATGTTTTCTTATGCACGAAATTTTAATCAACCGCTTAATAATTGGAATGTTTCTAAAGTAAAAAATATGCAAAATATGTTTTCAGGTGCAGGGTTTTTTAATCAGCCAATTGGTAGTTGGAATGTTTCAGATGTAAATAATATGCAAGGCATGTTTTCTTATGCACGAGATTTTAATCAGCCGATCGGCAGTTGGGATGTTTCTAATGTAAGGACTATGGAAGACATGTTTCATTCAGCAGATAAGTTTAATCAGCCAATCGGCAGTTGGGATGTTTCTAATGTAAGGACTATGGAAGGCATGTTTCATTCAGCAGATAAGTTTAATCAGCCAATCGGCAGTTGGGATGTTTCTAATGTAAGGACTATGGAAGCAATGTTTATGTCATTATATATTATTAATGATTTTAATCAACCGATAGGCAACTGGAATGTATCTAATGTAACAGATATGCATCAAATGTTTTTAGGCGCAGACTATTTTAATCAACCGATAGGCAACTGGAATGTATCTAATGTTACAAATATGACTGAAATGTTTTCAGAAGCAACGAGTTTTAATCAACCAATCGGTAGTTGGAATACCTCTAAAGTTACAAATATGTATAAGATGTTTGCTGGTGCAATTTCTTTTAATCAGCCAATCGGCAGTTGGGATGTTTCGAAAGTCACCAATATGTCCCATATGTTTAATGCTGATGGTTTTTTAAATCACGAAAAATCTTATTTTAATCAGCCAATTGGCAGTTGGAATACATCTAAAGTAACAGACATGTCTTATATGTTTTCTGAGGCAAAAGATTTTAATCAGCCAATCGGCAGTTGGGACGTTTCTAAGGTTACAAATATGGAAGCAATGTTTTCTAATGCAAGGTCTTTTGATCAGAATATAAGTGATTGGAATGTTTCAAATGTTACTAATATGGGTAATATGTTTTCGGATGCAAATTCTTTTAATCATCCAATTGGTAATTGGGATGTTTCAAATGTTACTAATATGGCAGGGATGTTTTCTATAGATTGTTACCAAGATAATCCATCAGAATCTAATTTTAATCAACCAATTGATGATTGGGATGTTTCTAATGTTACAGATATGAGTGGGATGTTTTGTAATGCAAAATTTAATCAAACTTTAAATTGGAATACATCAGAGGTAACAAATATGAATAAGATGTTTGCATTTCATAAAAATTTTAATCAACCTTTAGATTTTAATACATCTAATGTTACAGATATGAGTTATATGTTTTATAATTCAGAAAATTTTAATCAGAACTTAGGGAATTGGAATACTTCTAATGTTACAGATATGTCGGGTATGTTTTGGAATGCAAAAGATTTTAATGGACAGATAGGAGATTGGAATGTTTCAAATGTAAATAATATGTTTAGAATGTTTGGTGGTGCAACCAGTTTTAATCAAGACATAGGAGATTGGAATACTTCAAATGTAATATATATGGGTGGGGCTGTGGATTTAGGTTTGGCAGAAGACGGAATGTTCTATAATGCAACAAACTTCAATCAAGACATAGGTGATTGGAACACATCTAATGTTATTGGAATGGGGGGTATGTTTTGGAATGCAGAAAATTTTAATCAAGACATAAATGATTGGGATGTTTCTAATGTAACAGATATGTCTAGAATGTTTTCAGGAGCTAACGACTTTAATAAAGATATAAGTGGATGGAATGTTTCTAATGTTACAGATATGCACGAAATGTTTAGTGGTGCAACAAGTTTTAATCAAAATATTAGTTTTTGGAATGTAAATAAAGTAGATAATTGGGCGGCAATATTTTATAATTGTCCGATAGTAAATTTAAATAAACCATTGAAATTCAGATAAGCTTTTAATTTAAAAAAATAAAAATAAAATAGCATGAACTCAAAAGCACAAATGGAAGTAATAATTTTAATTGGAGTATTTATAGCAGTAATTAGCTACGGCATTTATTCTGTTGTTCAAATAAATGATCAACAGGGTGTCGATGCTAATCAACTGGACGCAAATCAAAATAATAATTCTCTTAATCAAATTATTTCTCCAAATAATAATACATTATTAACTCCAAATAATAATTCAAATAATCAAGCATCAACACCAACTGGACAAAGTAATGGTTCTAGTTCTTCTTCGCAAGGATCAAATCCTGAAGCTGAAGAAGATAATTCTCCTGGCCACGATTCTTCTAATTCAGATAATGATTTAGCAGATCTTCCAAATGAACTTCCAGAAGGGAATAGTGATTCAATAGTTTGTGGTAATGGGTTTTGTGAAACAGGAGAATCTTGTTCAAGTTGTCCTAGCGATTGTGGAGCGTGTGTAACTAGTTGTACTGAGTCTCAATTAGGAGGAATTACTTTTACGCCTAATGGAGGAATTGTCGCTTCTGGAACAACAGTTGCTTTAAGTTATTCTGGGGCTTGTTCAAATTATAATATTTATTACACAATAGATAATACAACGCCTACTGCAACCACAGTTTCAAGTTTATATAGCCCATCAACTCCAATAATAATTACTCAAAATAAAAATATAACTGCAAGAGTTTCTACTCTTGATAGTTCTGGAAATAGAATATATGGAGTAGTTAGTAAACAAGAATATAAGATAAACACAACTATCGTACCACCTGAAATAAATTCACTTGCGGAGTTTACAAAATTCACAGAAATTTCTGGTAATTCAAATTTTGGAGAAGCAGTAGATATTGTTTCAAAGCCAACAGATTATTCTGCAGGCATTAAAGAATTTGTAGTATTATATTTCACACATAGAGGTAGTACCAGTGGACCATTTAGATTAGTTTCTTTTAAGTATAATCTTTATTCTCAAACATTAATAGATAAAAAAATTGTAACTTTAAATAATTTAGGAAGTTTATCTGGTTACGCAGATAAGAGTTTGTATTATTTATCCGCAGATAAATATATAGTTGTTGGAACAAATAAAATCATTAAAATAGATTTTAGTAAAGCAAATCCAGACGTTCCAGTTTGGGAATATAATTTTGCAACAATCATTGGAGAAGATCCTGTTTTTTATAACGGATTTGCAGGAATTACTACAAATCTAGATGTAGAAGGAAATTTTATATTTACAGGAAGATTATACCCAATAACTCCTGAAGTATTTTTAATAAAAATGAATGTTAATTCAGATACTGCTCCAACAGATATTTGGAGTTCTACAAATCCTACAAGTTGTGGCAATCCAAGTCCAGGTTATACTCATAGTTGCTATTCTACATTTGTAAAATCGCAGTTTGTAGTAAGTAATAATAATTTGATTTATTATTATTTAAATAGTAATGGATTAAGAATTATGAGTTTAAATAAATTAACCGGAGAGATTATTTGGGATGTTAATAAATCTTACAATGCATCTAGTTTAAATAATTCACTAACTTTACTTGATAATGGAGATTTATTTTTAATTGATATAAATCAAAATAAATATGTTTATTCAAAGTTAAGTAAAACAGACGGAAGCACCATTTGGCAAAATAGTGTGTTATTATCTTCAACTAATCCAGTAATGCCAATTTTAAAAACTAGTGGAGATAATATGTTTTTATTTGATGGTTATAGTAGTTCAGATTATAGAGCAATAAAGAAATATTATAATATAAATTTAAATAATGGTACCGCCAATGAAGTGGCATTTCCTGATGGTTTAACCATATTTACAGGAAATAGTCCTTATTCCAGAACAAAGCCAATTATTGAATTTAATCCAAATACAAATGATGTATTGTTATTACACCAAGGATCACATCTTTCTCTTTATATTGATATTTACCGCCCCTTTACAAATATAATAAAAATAGATAAATCAGGAATTCCATATATGTTAGCTTGGGCGCAAAATGGCACTAAATATTTTACTCAATTTGGAAATTTATCTTATTTTAGAGAATCATTAATTTCTAATAATGCTCTTTATATCGCAGGTTATTCTTTTCCATATGAGAATGCAAATACAAATATATTTTTATCAAAGCAAAATTTGGTAGATTCTAAAACTCCAGTAGTTGATTATTATAAAACCATAAATTTAGCAAGTTTAAATTATTCATTAAATAAAGATTTATATTGGACAGGAGAAGAATCTTCTGCATATCCTGTTCCAAATATGCATTTTGAGTTATTAAATGATGGATATGGAATATTGTTTGTTCCAAATCTTATGAATAAAGATACAAATGCAGAAACTGCTTTACTTACAGTAATAAATTTAAATAATGAGGATAATAAAAATCAATTTACATTAACAGCTCCAGAAACAATAACTCCGGTTCCATGCACAGATGCTCCAGAATGGGCTAATTATTATTGTATAACTGCAAATTTAAAGTTATCAGAATCTGCAAATATTGGCATGTTTGTTTCTGATAAAAATTTATCTGTTTTAACAAGTGGAAATTTTATACGCATAAGTGAAAATAGTTCTCCATCTGATGTTGCTAGACAATGGAATTTAAATGAGATTACTTCTGGAGATTCTATTCAAAAGATAAGAACGAACTACACTGGTGCATATTATCTAAATATTTCTTCCTATTCTTCAGCAGATAGCGGAGTAGATTATTATAATCCAAAGATTGGAAAAAGACAATTACATAGAATTTATGTTAATGCAGTTAATTAATCGTAATAAAAATAATTAAAAAAGAGAAAAAATATGAATTCAAAAGCACAAATGGAAGTAATAATTTTAATTGTAGTATTTATAGCAGTAATTAGCTATGGTATTTATTCTGTTGTTCAAATAAATGATCAACAGGGTGCTGATACTAATCAACTGGACGTAAATCAAAATAATAATTCGTTAACTCAAATTATTTCCCCAAATAATAACACATTATTAAATCAAAATAATAATTCAAATAATCAAGCACCAATACCAACAGGACAAAGTAACGGTTCTAATTCTTCTTCACAAGGATCAAATCAAGAAAATGATAATGAAGAAGATAATTCTGCTTCTCAGAATAATTCTTCTCAATCAAATGCTTCTGAAGAAACAAATGTAGATGCCGAAGATGATTATGTAGATATAAATGATGATGACAGCGGCGCAATTGAAATTCCAAGTGATTATGAAGAAGAAGAGGAAGATGCTGATTCTAATTATACTGTGCCAGTTCCTCCACAACCACCAATCAATCCACCTACCATTCCAACAGGTGTATTTACAAATATTTATGCTTCAGCACCAAACACAAGTTATAATACTTCTGAACCATTTACTTTAACAATTTCAACAAATGTTCCTGGAGTGTATCTTACTCAGATCTCTATTTTTAAAAATGAAGAATACACCACTAATTGTCAACCTAATCTGCCAGGCAGTACTAGCCCTACTGATGGGCAATATTATTCGTTTGGCGGTCAAACCAATTCTTCTAATCAGTTTATTGTTCCTTTTAATAGTGGTTGTACAGAAGTTGGACAATATAGTTTTGTAGTTTATGCAAGTTATGGAGGAGTAAGTAAAAATACAACTTTTACTTTAAATATAAGTACTTTTGCTCCAGTAAATGGAGAGATTATGTATTTAGAACATTTAATGTACATTAATACAAACTCAGAAACAAGAGCAGGCAGTTATAAATTAATGAGAGATTTAGATTTTCAAGATTCAAGTAATTATCTTAATCCATTAAATAAAATTGCTTGGACAACTGGTAGTGGTTGGGATCCAATTGGTTATATACACGATAATTCAGTAGTCGGATTTACAGGAAATTTTAATGGTAATAATAAAAAAATAAAAAATTTATATATTAATAAACCAACTACAGATAATTTAGGATTATTTGGAGTAATTAAACCAAATGCAAATATAAGTAATTTAATATTAGAAAATGTTAATATTACTGGCCAAAATTATGTGTCTGGATTAGTTTCAGATAACGGAGGAAATATTTCTAATTGTCAAGTATCTGGGTTAGTTAATTCTCCATCTATTAATACTTCAAATTATGTTATTGGAGGATTAGCGGGATTGAATTATGGAACAATAACTAATTGTATTTTTAGTGGAAATGTAAGTGGTGTTGATGATGTTGGAGGGCTAGCAGGAAAAAATTTTGTAGGTGTTTCAGATATTGGTGGTAAAATTTACAATAGTAGTTCCTCAGGAAGAGTATTTGGAATAAATTCTAGTACTGGCGGTTTAGTAGGAGATAATAGTTATGGTTTAATCAAAGATAGTAATTCAACATCCACAGTTAATGGTAAAAATAATGTTGGAGGGCTTTCAGGATTTATGGGCAAGTTTTCTGTGGCTGCAGGAAAAATAGAAAATAGTTATTTCCTTGGAGACGTAAATGGTTTTAATTATGTGGGTGGTCTTGTAGGATATAATGAACGCGGAGATATCAACAATAGTTATTTCCAAGGAGTGATTATTGGAAATATTGGTGTTGGTGGAATAGCTGGCTATAATGGCAAAGGAACAATTTCCGCAAGTTATTCAACAAGAGACATTAAAGGAGTTGATAATGTAGGAGGACTTGTTGGGGAAAGTAATAATCAAAGTATAATTTCTTCAAGTTATTCAACAGGAAATATAATTGGTCAAGATAAGGTTGGCGGAGTAATTGGTATTAATAAAGGAACAATTTCCTCTAGTTATTCCACAGGCTCTGTTTCTGGTCGTTCTTTTGCAGGAGGTTTAGTTGGACGTAATTGGGAAGGAACAATTTCTTCAAGTTATGCTACTGGAAAAACAACAGGTAGTGATAATGTTGGAGGTTTTGCAGGTGGTACATGGTATGGTACAATTTCTTCAAGCTATGCGACAGGAGAGGTTTCCGGATCTTCTCCGGTGGGCGGATTTATTGGAAATAATGCATATGGAACTATATCTTTAAGTTCTGCAATAGGAGCTGTTATAGGATACTCTTTGGTTGGAGGATTTGCGGGTACAAATTACGGATTAATTTCTTCGAGCTATTCAAAAGGGACCGTTTCTGGTTCGTGGTCTTCTGTTGGTGGATTTATTGGAGAAAATACTGTTGGGTCAATTACAAATTGTTATTCAATTGGAAATATTGTTAGAATTCAGGAAGCTCCAGGAACTGCGTTTTCTGGATTTGTGGGTTGGAGTGGCGGACAATATTCTGGAGGGATAGTTAATTGTTATTCAATTGGAAAAGTAATTTATGAAGGTTCAACAAATCCAACAAATGCAGGATTTTCTCAAAATAATTTAAGTCAAACAAGTTCTGGTAATTTTTGGGACACCAGTAATTCTCAACAATCAACAAGTCCATCAAATGCTATTGGCAAAATAACCTCTGATATGAAAATTCAAAGTACATTTACAGATAGCGGTTGGAATTTCACAAATATTTGGGTAATTAATTCAAATGTAAATAATGGGTATCCACATTTACAAAATAATCTTCCAAATTAATAAATTAAAATATAAAAGAGAAGAAATTTAATTAATAGTAATATTTATTAATTAATTATAGACGTATATTAATAGCACTATAAAAATTAAGATGAGATTTATGAAAACAAAAGGGCAAGTTTCTATAGAGTTATTAATTATTTTAGGAATAGTAGTAATTGGGGCAGTTTTGTTTGGAGTATATTATTTAAATAATATACGCAGTAACATTAAATTGTCAGATGACTCTTATAATTATGATAATCAATTTACTCCTGGAATTGTAATTCCTACTTGTTATGATGGAATTCAAAATGGAAATGAATCTGGAATAGATTGCGGAGATATTTGTCTAGTTTGTTCATCAACAGATTGTGCAAATACAGTAACCATTTTTTCCCCAATAGGAGGTACCTATTTTTCTCCACAATCTATTCGTTTAAGTTATAATACAATAAATTGTCCTGGTGCACACATTTATTATACCACTGATGGAACAACTCCAACTTCTAATTTACAACCATATAACGCACCAATAATTTTAAATGTTGGACAAACAACAATCAAAGCAAAAGTTATTGCAATAGACGGTGCAGGAACAGAAATTTCAGGAATTCCTAATGAGCAAACTTATAATGTAATTACACCTTCTCTAGGTTGTGATAATCCAATTGGGACTGTTACATTTTCTCCAGCAGGTGGGACTTATTCAACTACACAATATGTTACATTAAATTATAATGATCCAAATTGTTCTGATTATAAAATATATTATACAATAGATGGTAATGAACCAACTAAAACTTCTAATTTATATTTCTCTGATTCTTTATATTCTTCAATAAGAGTTTTAGAAACAACAACAATAAAAGCAAAAGTTTTTGCAAAAAATTCATCTGGGCAAGATGTAAATGGCGATACCAATACTCAAATTTATAATATTTCTGTTTTAAAGATGCCAATTGCAACTCCAAATTCTGGTATTTATCCTGCAACTCAAACAATTGTATTATCTTTAGATTCATTAACGCCTTTAGGAGCAATAATTAGATATACAACTGATGGTTCAAAAGTAAATGATTTATCATCACAATATGTTTTACCAATTCCTATTTCTGATAGACTTGTAATAAATGCAAAAACCTATAAATCAGGAATGGATCCAAGTGCACAAGCATCATTTAATTATTTAATAACTCCAGAGGATCCAATTACTTTTAGTAATCTTAAAATAGATTATATGACTCCATATTCTGAGATTGATAATCCGTTTACTGTTTCTGTTATTGCAAAAACAGAAGTTCCATTTGTAAATATTAATAGTGTAGAAATTAAAAAAAATGGATGGGTTACAAATTCTTGTTCTTTTTTAGGAATTAATAATGGCAGAACTCAAATTCCAATAGAGTGTACTGGTGGACATTGTACTGATTTAGGAGATTTATCAGAAACGTATAGTGGAGAAGAATACTTTAATAATTTTTTATTCAGTTGTAGCGAATCCGGAAATTATAGTTTTAAATTTACAGGCACATTAACTCAAGCAGGTTCAACTATTACACACGATACTAATTTAGGATATATTGAGATTAAACCAGTAATCTATTATTTATCGCCTCCTAAAGCAACTCCAATTTCTGGATTCTATCCTTTAGGAACAATTATTTCATTGTATTTAGATCCGCCAATACCAGATGCAATAATTAGATATACAACTAATGGTTCAGAAGTTACTGAGACTTCTCCTGCATACAATAGGCAAATCACTCTTAATCAAGAAACAGTATTAAAAGCAAGAGCATATAAAGTTGGGACCACTCCAAGCTCACAAGCAGTATATAATTATTTTATTTCAGAATCTATGACCCCAAGATTTGGGAATTTAGAAATTACAAATTTAGCTTCGCAAGCAACAATTAGTTTTCCATTTAATGTAGAAGTTACTGCACAAGCAAATCTTCCTATTGTTTATTTAGATCAAGTAGAAATCAAGAAAAATGGAAATTTAACAAACGCTTGTCAGTTTTTAGGAATCACTAATGAACCAGAAGAATATAGAGTTTGTTCTAACGGTATTTGTGAAGATTTAGGATATTTAACAATAACTGGAGGATTTGAAGAATATTATAACACTTTTAAATTTAAATGCGATGAAACAGGAACATATACTTTTAGATTTAGAGGAGAATTAGGAACAACAATCAAAATTACTCCTCCAGAAAATATTACAATTCCAGAACCTCCAGAATATGATTGTTCTTTAAACCCAGTAATTCCTGGACAGATTTGGTGTTTAGAAGATTTAGATGCTATACGCAATAATCTTTTAGGTACATATATTTTAATGAGAGATTTAGATTTTGAAAACAATGCACACTATCGTAATCCTACTCTGAATAAACCATTATGGACAACCGGAGAAGGCTGGGTTCCATTAGGTACAATTTTAGGAACTAGATTTAGTGGAGTTTTCGAAGGAAATAATAAAAAAATAAGCCATTTATATATTAATCGTCCAAACTTTGATTTTTATAATAGAAATCAAGGATTATTTGGGAATATCCAACCAAGTTTCCAAAATCCTATTGTTCAAATTAGGAATCTAGGATTAGAAGATGTTAATATTACGGGTGCCGATTATATTGGAGCTTTAGCAGGAGATGTTATTGATAAATTACAGTATCTTAATAATTCTAATGTAATAATTAATAATTGTTATTCTTCTGGCGTGGTTAAAAATTCTAATAGTTCAGCTGGCGGAATTGGAGGGTTAATTGGTAGACATTTGGCATTAGGACCTATGGAGAATTGTCATTCATCAGTAGATGTTAATTCTATTGGCGATGTTTATTCAGGTGGACTTATAGGTGTTATTCCATCAGATATTTGGGTTACAAATTATGACACAATTATTGATCATTGTTATTCTACGGGGAATGTATTTGGAGAAGAATTGATTGGTGGGTTAATTGGTCATTTAGGATATAATTCAATTGTAAGGAAATCATATTCAACAGGAAATCTTTCTGGAAATATGATTATTGGTGGATTAGTTGCAGGATTAAATGATGGAATTATTGAAGAAAGTTATTCTACCAGTAATATAATTGCAACATCACCATTTTCTGGTTCCACTTATAATGTAGGAGGACTAGTGTCTGCTGCATCTGGGCATTCTGTTATATCAAATAGTTATTCAACAGGAGATTTAATTATAGCTAACCCTCATACATCTAATTCAATTGGAGGATTTATAGGGAGTTCTGCTTCTGGTTGGGTAAATATAGAAAATAGTTATTCAACGGGGTCTATAACCTATTTGAATTTACCAAGTCCTACGAATAAAGGATTTTCAGGACATGATTTCACAGGTAGTTTAAATTTTTGGGATACTCAAACATCTGGACAATCCACAAGCCCAGGAAGTCCTAGTGTAGCAATTATTGGAAAGACAACATCAGAAATGAAAACACCATCAACTTTTAGTGATTGGAATTCTTCTGTGTGGGCAATTAATTCTGGTATAAATAATGGGTATCCTTATTTACAAAATAATCTACCACAATAAATAATTATTAAAATAATAAGTTACAGGTAATTAGTTAACATTTAAAAACATAATTATTTATAATATATATATGAATCCAAAAATAATTATTGTTTTATTCTTAATACTGCTTTTTTCAAATGTATTTGCAGATTTTAATTTCTCTAAAGATAATTCATTAAATCTTCTTGAAAATAAAGATAATTTAGAAGTATCAAATCAAAATAATTATCAAGATGTTTTTTATCCCCCAGAAGAAGTATTACTAAAGGAAATGGGAATAACCACTGAACAATATAAAGAACTGCTTGTAAAAAACGCACCAGTTACAAGAAATTCAAGTGTTTCTAACATCTGGGGAACAACGCCATTATCCGGGACAATACACATTCCAGTTCTTCTAGTTCAATTCACAGACAAGATGCCAACTCAAACACAAAGTGCAATAAATGAAGCATTTAATAGTTCTAATTATTTAAGTGGCAGTGGAATAAGTGTAAGTAAATACTATACAAAGCAATCCTATGGAGATTTAAATATTATTTTTGATGTTTACAATTGGACAACTATGCCAAACACGTTTTCTTATTATTCTCAAAATAGTAATAGTAATTTTTATCTAATAATTGATGCAATGAATACTTTCAATCCAAGTGTAAACTTTGCACAATATGATAATGATAATGATGGTAGACTTGATGGAATAGTTATTGTTTATCCTGACCAAGGAAAAATTAGTCCAAATGGTATTTGGGCGCAAACAAGAATATTAAAACAATATAATAATAATCCAGTTGATGGAAAATATCTAGGAAACGCGGCGTTAATTCCATCATTAGGTGCTAGAAGTATTACTCCAAGTCAATTTGAAATACCTGTAACTACTCATGAATTTGCACACGTTTTAGGAATACCAGATTTGTATGCAAATGGTTCAAGTGGTCAATTAAATGCAGGGCCAGTTTATCAAATGACAATGATGATATTTCAAGAATATACAAGTCCAACAAATCATTGTCTTAATAAGCCAATCAATCTTGATGTTTGGTCAAGATATTTTTTCGGTTGGGTTAATCCAATTGAATTAACAATAGACAGCAATAAAGAAATAAGTCTAAGAAGTATAAACGATTATCCAGACGCAGTTATTTTAAGAAATAGCAATATGGGTCCAAGGGAATTTTTCATAATAGAGAATAGATACAGAAACACAGCAGACCCTAATAACTTAGATAATTGTATGTTTCTAAATGGTTCCACAATAAGAGGCGGTTTTGCAATTTATCATGTTGATGAAAACAAAATTGAATTTGACTATCCAAACAATTGGGTAAATTGGGATAGAGATAATAATTATTTTGATTATACAACTTGGCCAGGAATAATCTACAGAGAAAATATGATTGATTCTACTTATCCAACAAATTTATCAATATATTCTAATGATTTATATTTTAACGTAGTATCAAATGGTTGTGATTCATTTAGATATTTTGATAGTAATAAACGAATCTGTGCAACATATTATTATGCAGTTGATGATTCAACAACACGAAGTTATAATGGAACATTAGATCCATTAATTAAATTTGAAGCAATCTCTACAGCTAATTTACCAATAATGACTGCTAAGATGCTTGTTGGAGAAGAAACAATAATTCCTGCAGCAACACCTATTGAAGGAACATATACTTCTGCACAATCAATAGTTTTAAGTTCGTTAACTCCTGGCGCAACAATTTATTATACCACTAATGGAACTACACCCACAACCTCTTCTACAATTTATGTTGGACCGATTACTGCACCATTAGGAGCAGTAACAACAATAAAAGCAATTGCTAAAAAAAATAATTTTTATGTTAGTGATGTAATGACAAGTGTTTACACAATTTATGGGGCAGTAGCAACCCCAACATCAAGCCAACCATCAGGCAATGTTGCTTACAATTCTCAAGTGATCTTAAGCACAACCACAACTGGCGCGACAATTAGATATACTCTTGATAATAGTGAACCAAGTGAAAGTTCTGCAATTTATTCTTCCCCTTTCACAATCACTGGTACAACTAACATTAAAGCAAAAGCTTACAAGACTGGTTATGAACCAAGTGCAACTGCAACATTTAATTACACAATTCAAACAGTTGCAACACCAACCTCAAGTCAACCAAGTGGTAATGTTGCTTACAACTCTCAAGTAATTTTAAGCACAACCACAATTGGTGCAACAATCAGATATACTCTTGATGGTACAGAACCAAGTGAAAGTTCTGCAATTTATTCTTCCCCTTTCACAATCACTGGTACAACTAAC